>CEUS01078128.1_pt1 | contig 40165 bp, 36 predicted proteins | sample 427031 | NCBI WGS metagenome assembly CEUS01 (sample SAMEA2622837, study PRJEB7988) | marine metagenome | biome: marine biome (ENVO:00000447); feature: marine epipelagic mixed layer (ENVO:xxxxxxxxx); material: "saline water (ENVO:00002010), including plankton (ENVO:xxxxxxxx)" | depth 140 m | reverse complement strand
AACAGCGAAGATGAACTCCACACCGTTCACGTCCAAGACGGTCAGGGGGTGTCCTTATTCAACGTGGCTATGCCCATCCAAGGCGGCGAACACGACCATATTTTTGATGACGCGGGAGACTACGCCGTCTCCTGCAACGCGCATCAAGAGATGCACGCAACCATCGTTGTTGTGGAAAGTCCGTACGCGGTTGTGGCCGACCGAGACGGGACATTCACCTTGTCAGAGATGCCGCCTGGTAGTTATGACGTAACGCTCCGACAAGGCAATCAACAACACACAGAGCTCGTCGAGATCCTAGCCGGGACAAACGAATTACAACTCGACTTTCCATCCACAAACTAGGCACTCCGTGTAACCTCAAATTCTAAGAGCAATCTATGTTTGTAGTAGCCTAGACAGGTTCAGAGACCACACTCCATGTCTGATTTCAAACTATCCGCGAGATCATTCAATCGACGACAGTTTCTGCGAGGCAGTGCAGCGACCGCAGCAGCGACTCTAGCGAGTCCCTTTGGATTTTTGAATACACAGTTACTCGCAAATCAAACGTTGTGTGGAACACGTGGACCGAGTCCGTATGGCCCCTTGGTTCCTACTCAAGACCAGGCGACGGGCCTCTATCTCATCATGTTACCCGCCGGATTCACATACACAACACTCAGTTGGGCCGGCGATACGTTGGACGATGGCAACCCCGTTCCAACCGGCCACGACGGAATGGCTGTGGTTGACATGCGAGGACAAGGGACCACTGCCGAGTACCTGCTTATCCGCAACCAAGAAGTCTTCGGCCTGGGACAACCAATCGCCGCAGGATACAACTACGACAATCAGGGCCCCGGCGGTACTACCGTGCTTCGCATACGAAACGGCAGGTTACTGGAACACGTCGTGAGTCTCTCAGGAACTAGCGGAAACTGCGCCGGCGGTCCAACGCCGTGGGGCACGTGGCTCACATGTGAAGAAAGAATAATCGTTGGAGATGAACCTCACGGATACGTCTTTGAATCAACACTCTCACGAGTCACAACTCCGACCCCACTCCGGCAAATGGGTCGCTTCAAACACGAGGCTGTCGCGGTTGATCCGAAGACCGGAGGCGTCTACCTCACGGAAGATAATTCGAGCAACAGTACGGCCCCAGAATCGCGTAACCGCATGCGTGGAAATTCAGGATTCTATTTCTTCGACCCACATGACAAACTGGGAGGACTGGGTTCTCTCAATAACGGCGGGACCCTGTATATGCTCCAAGCTCTTACGCCAGGCACTGACACCGTCGTCGAAGACCTACGTAATCCCGAATGTCTATCGGAATATGACATTAGATGGGTCGAGATTACGGAACCAGATGCAGACCCGACAGACATTCTGTCCGGCCCGTATATCGAAGGTCTTACGGGAGGAGCCACTCGGTTTCAACGATTGGAAGGATGCTGGTGGGACTCACGGGAAGACCGGGTCGTCTTTGTTGACACCGAAGCGGGACCGGTCTCCGCGCAACCAGATCGTAACGACCGCGCCGAAGGTGCCGTCTGGTCCTACGACCCGAGGAATTTATACCTGACTAACTTGTTCGTATCACGGGGTGCGGAAGCACTATCCGCCTACGGCTCTGACAACCCCGACAACGTTGCGGTCAGTCCGCAAGGAGGAATCATCCTGTGTGAAGATGGAGGACAAGATGATGGGAATGGACTGGCTCTTCTAGGACTCTTGCCCAATGGACAGACGTTCGAATTTGCTCGTAACATTGTAGAGATAGACAATGGCGACCAGGGGGCACTTTTGACCGCCGGGCACAATCCTGATGCCATCGAAACAGGAAACTACAGTGGCCGTGAATGGGCGGGCGCCACGTTTAGCCCAGACGGGCGGTGGCTATTCGTTAACATCCAGAGACCCGGAATCACGTTCTGCATAACCGGCCCATGGAGCACGGGGCCTTTTTAGGATAGCGCGGAAGAATCGTCACCTCTGAGACATCGAGAGTGCCGACTTAGCTTCGGACACTAGTGTCGGAATAAAGAGCGCCGCCCTGGACCACGTCGCTGGCGTTCTCCGTCCCACATACTGCTGGCCCCAAGACTTCCTCAGATACGAAACAGCTTTCGTCATCGGAAGGTCCCCCACAACGCCAGACTCGGTTCGGTAGCAGATCAATGAGCCACGCGCGGGCACCAGTATGATGTGCCGTATCGTCACAGTCTGGAGACTTTCGACTGACGATTCGCGACACTGTCAATCCGGTTAACGGGTCACGAACAACGGAGGCCGTGCACCCACACCACAATTTTAGTGTACTGACCATCCCCTTAACTTATCAGGCCACTGTGTTTCCCACATCACGAGCGTGTTACATCTACGTAAACTTGTCGCCTGGAAAATTTACGAAATCTTAACAGAGGTGTAATGCAACCGTAACCCCCGTTCTTCATACTTTAGTTGTTCTAGTTGGCACGGCCACATTCTGGACCGACCAAATTAGAACACTCGATAGGTGGGCACGTTTTGCTCTGTCAACGGGCGTATGACTCGTGCTCGAGCAACATCCTAGACGTGCCTGTCTATCTCGCTCTCCTACTTCCTCCCGCTAGAATCAATTCGTTTAAATCAAGACGTCCAAACTACCATTCAGAACCTGAACCCGACTAATTGTCGCGGCCATTAACGGCGCAGGAAGACGTGTGCCAACAGTCGCCATCTCCCCTTGTAAACCAAGCGAAAAACAGCCTTGGTAAGCTTGACAAGACAGTGGTACACTGCGAGAAATCCTAAGTTAGAACGATTTGAGATTCGGCTAAACTCCGAAAGGAAAAGCCCATGGAACGACCGTTGAAATCTCTAACGCTGACATTGCTTGCGGTCCTCGTCTGTATATTAGCCCCAGCCCTAGCAGTTGTTGCTGTAGCGGGCCAAACCTCAGACGAGGTGACGTTCACAAGGGACGTACTTCCAATTCTGCAGCGGTCGTGTCAGAAGTGTCACCGGCCCGGCACCGCAGCTCCGATGTCACTGCTGACCTACGACGACGCACGTCCATGGGCTCGCGGCATCAAAGACCAGGTCACTGCGCGACGGATGCCACCTTGGCATCTCGACCGGTCAATTGGTCAATTTCAAGCCGACCCATCATTGAGCGATGGCGAGATCAATACCATTGCGACCTGGGTCGATAATGGTGCGCCGCGTGGTAACCCCGCGGATGCCCCGCCGCCGCTGGAACTTGACGACCTACAGCAGTGGACGTATGGAGAACCCGATCTGGTCGTCTCGATGAAAGAAGGATTTCTGATTCCGGCCGAAGGACCCGACTTCTATCCATCGGAAATCGTCGATCCGGGCCTGACCGAGGATCGCTATGTCAAATGGGTTCAGATCATCCCGTCGGCTTGGTGCTGTGTCCATCACTCACACGTCTATGTCAGTGTGCCTGAAACAGCCGAGGACCTCGAAGAGTTCAGGCTCGGTATGGGATCAAACACGGACGAAATCGACCTTATCGAATACGCGATGGGAAGCAGCGGCCAGTTCTATCCGGATGGTACCGGCAGGAAACTCCCGGCTGGCGGGCAGTTTAGATTTGCGCCGCACTACCACCCCTGGGGCGAAGAAACACGTGATTTCCAAGAGGTCGGAATCAAGTTTTACCCAAAAGATGAGGTGCCGGAGTTGATCGTGACGGCTCATCGCTTACGCACCGGTATCGGTAATGACTGGGTACTCAACCGTGAAGAAGTCGAGGATCGACTGCTGCGAGCTGGATACGACCTTGACTTACACGGAACAGAAATGCCCGCAGACGCGTGGATAGATGACAACACCCTGAACGGCATTGCTCGTATGAGCATCCCGCCCCATACCGTGGCCAAGCATGAACGATTTTGGCCACTTCCTGATCCGGCGTTGCTGTTGAGTTTCCAACCGCACATGCACTTCCGCGGTGACCGGATGTTGCTTGAAGCGATTCACCTAGATGGTCGCCGCGAGATTCTAATCGATGTCAATAATTACGAGCAGACGTGGCAACTCGTGTACCCCTACAAAGAACCGCATCTCTTCCCAAAGGGCACGGTGCTACATAGTGTGACGTGGCATGACAACACCTCGAACAACCGCCACAATGTCGACCCGTCAGCATGGATCGGGTGGGGTGGTCGAACCATGGACGAAATGGGTCACGGGTGGAGCGATATCGCCTTCATGACGGAGGAACAGTATGAGAAACTCCGAGACCAACGTGACCGCGAAGCGCGATCCGAAGCCGATGATGGTCAGTAGAAGAAATACAGTGGTATTTCGTTTTGGACTTAGAAGACTTGCCGCAATCAGCATTGGACTGTGCTTAGCCGTCAGTCAATACGCGACCCTGCCGTCTCATGCGCAGACCCAGTTTTTTGACGCAGGGCAGGAACGACAGGCGATCTATCCAGCATACGAAGGTTTTACGCGTAATGAAGATGGTTCATGGACCCTCTCATTCGCATATTTCAGCCACAACTCCACAACTGTCACTATCGCACCAGGCCCTGGGAACTTCTTTGAACCTGGAGCAGGCGATATCGGTCAACCGACGACATTTCATCCTGGCCATCATCGTTGGGAGTGCATTGTTGTAGTCGACGCCGACTTCGACGGAAACTTGCGGTGGACACTCTCGCACGAAGACATCACGACCTCCACGAGCGAATCGATGCTTCAGTACAGTTGGGAATTCAGCGAAAGTGATAAACGAAACGCGCTCCGATCGATTGAAAATCCAACGGCGGTTCCACGTGGCGTCTGCATCAATCGTCCACCTATTGTTCGGGTACTCGGATATGGCGGAAGTCGAGGTCCACACGAACTACACGTCAAGGTGGGTGAAGGCTTAAAGCTGTTTGGTAGTGTTCGTGACGAAGGTTTACCGAGGAATGGAACCCTCACATCCTCTTGGACCAAAATGAGCGGTCCTGGACAAGTCTCGTTCGATAACGGCACCGAACCGAGGACACTGGCATTCTTTACGGCAGCTGGTGAATATGAACTCCAACTCACCGGAAACGATTCAGAACTTCAGAACACCACAACGGTCAAGGTTATCGTCGCAGCGTCCTAAATAACCCTTCCAAGATCCTACGTTCGACAGCTCCGAACTTCTATAACGGTGTGAGGTTGCAGGAGAGAAACCAGTGTGTTGGATTATTTCTCCAAAATCGACTGCACTTTCCAATGTGACGATGTTTCTCAGTTGGACACTCTTCAAAAATCTGAGTTAGCCTATCTTAACCGAATCCCAACAAAAAATTCAGTCATGGCACAGTTCAACAAAATTGGATTCAGAGGGGTTGGCCGCCTCATCTGTAGTGTCACGGTCAGCATGGCAGGATTACTCGTTGTTGTCCCTCATGGAAACTCGGTCATGTGGCAACTGAGCCTGCTTTTGTCGGAGTGGGGCCACTGGCTGGGGCTCTTGAGTTTGCTCTTGCTTGTTCGATGGCGGCAGTCGTGGGTTCATGCCACCGCGGCGACTTTGACTGCCGCCGGAATTGCCATGCTGTTTTCACCACTGACCAGCGCCTATCGCACGACACAAGCACTGACCAGCACACTCGACGACGCTTTTGGAACTCCGATTTCGACATCCAGCACAAATGCGCCACCCCGTCCTCGTCCAATCGTTCTCGCGGATCTTTTTTTCGGCGTGTCGACCGAAGACGTTTTGGTCGACGAACACGTGTACGCTGTCCGTGGCGGTGAAAATTTAACCCTCGATCTATATAGACCCTTGGTCGGGATCGAGCCGAGGCCAGTGGTTATAGTCATCCACGGTGGAGGATGGATCGCTGGTACAAAACGAGACTTGCCAAAACTAAATCGATATCTCGCTGCCCGGGGCTACGTTGTTGCGAGTATCAACTATCGTCTCTCGCCACGGTGGCGTTTTCCCATGCCTCAGGAAGATGTCCGCGACGCCATCGATTATGTCAAAACGCTTAAAACTACCCATAACGTCGATCCTGACCGTTTTGCCCTGCTCGGTCGGTCAGCAGGTGGTCAGATTGCGCTCTTGGAAGGATATTCATCTACTGATCCTTCGATTCGAGGTGTCATTTCACTGTATGGCCCGACTGCAATGCGATGGGGCTACCACTACCCCGCGAAACGACACGTCGTGGATTCGACAGCCAGACTCATTGACTACCTAGGCGGGCCACCAAGCACGCATGGCGCACAGTACGACGCCGCCGAGCCCGCTCGATTTGTAACTCAGCAATCTCCACCGACCCTTTTTATCCAAGGGCTCAGGGATGAACACGTCGTCCCGTTTCACGTTGATCATGTCAGTGCTCGTCTCATTGACCATGGTGTACCGTATGTCATCGTTCGAATGCCGTGGGCTACGCACGGATGCGACTATGTGTTCAGTGGACCTTGCGGACAAATCTCGACATTCGCCATCGAGCGATTCCTTGGATCCACCTTACGTGAGCCAAGTAACTCACAAACAAAAGACTCTCCTACGACTGGTAAAGTACTCGTTGAGTAACCACCGTCACCTGATTAAGAACTATGAGTCTTCACCTAATCGTGCTGCTGTCCTACTCCGGTCTCTTAATGGGACTCGGCGTATGGCTGGGGCGACGTGTCGATAGCTCAGACGGGTTTTTTGTCGCGGGCCGCCGACTCAGTCCTCTGCTTCTGTTCTCCACCATGTTGGCAGCAAACATCGGAGCTGGCTCAACTGTCGGTGCCGCTGGCCTTGGCTACCGAGATGGACTCAGTGCCTGGTGGTGGGTCGGGTCGGCCGGATTTGGATCAATCTTCCTCGCGTTCTGGATCGGACCACGATTGCGCAAACTGGCTGAGCTGCACCACCTTCGCACCTTGGGCGATTTTCTTGAATATCGGTACGGCCAGAGTGTCCGAATTGCCATCGGAATCCTGTTGTGGCTGGGCACCCTTGCAATTCTAGCGGGCCAGTTAATCGCGATCGCCTGGGTTCTGAATGTAGTTACCGGCCTAGAGCACTGGATGGGGTGCATTGTTGGTGGCGTCGTTGTTACGGTCTACTTCTCTTCGGGTGGCCTACTGACGACTGTTTGGATCAACCTCCTACAGTTGGTTCTACTGCTCATCGGCTTTGTTGCGGTTTTTCCACTTGCTCTTAGTGCAGTTGGCGGCTGGACTCCAGTCGTTACGACGACTAAACACATTGAGGGTTATTGGAACGTTTGGCAAGGTGGAGGTTCCGGCTGGTTTTATCTTGCGATGTTGGGTCCTGCGTTTGTCGTGTCGCCGGGACTACTCCAAAAAGTGTACGGCGCCCGGGACGACCGGACAGTTCGCATTGGTGTTGGTTTGAACGCTGCCGCACTGCTTGTCTTTGCGGTAATTCCACCATTACTCGGCATGATGGCTCGCACCGCATTCCCAGATCTTCAAGATTATGATTTAGCCCTACCTACACTCCTGATGGACAGTCTCCCACCGCTGGTCGGTGCTCTAGGCCTCGCCGCACTATTTTCGGCAGAGGTTAGTTCAGCCGATGCGATTCTCTTCATGCTCTCCACTTCACTCTCACAAGACCTCTACAAAGGCTTTGCACGCCCTGCGGCGTCGGATACCGAAGTCCTCTCGGTTGCCAGATGGGCGGCCATTGTTAGCGGTGTCCTTGGTACCATCGTGGCAATTCTCTCTGAGTCAATCGCCGGAGCACTCTCGTTCTTTTATACCTTGTTAACGGTCAGTCTCTTTATCCCAGTCATCGGCGGACTATATCTACGACGTTTCTCTTCCACAGAAGCCTTGGCGTCCATCGCAGGTGGAATCGGGTTGACTGTGCTTGTTCAACTGAATCGCGGAGGACAAGGGCTCGCTGGATTTACACCAGCCATGTGTGGACTGATGGGCGCGGGATTGGCCTGGTTCATTGCCTCACGTTTCAAGACACAACCAGTGTCCTGATTCGCTGTGCCAGTTGGCGAACGGCCGGGGGAATATCCTGCCTACGTATGTCACCTGCCGCAGCATAAACGTCCAACCGGTCAAGCTCAGCGGCCAGTCGCAACGCGAACGCGGCCTGGTCTCTGTCAGCGGCCTCAACTAAACCACTATTAGGAGGACAGGCTCTTACTTCAATATTCTCGAACTGCTGCGCAAAAGTCGCCACACACCGTCGCATGGCAAAGCCCTTGGCCACCAGGATCGCCGTCTGTGGCATTTGATAGCTACGCTGAACTACTTCAATCCCCAATCGAACATTTTCGAGTGTATTCGCAGCGACCGTCTCAGTTAGAATCGCTGACTCAGGAACACCTTCCGATACTAAATAATCTTGAAATACTAAAGCCTCAGGCTTTTCGAATACTCCTCGGGTCATCCGTCCATAGCCACCAGTGACAAGCACCCGTGAGGCATAACGATCGTGATACAGCGACGCAGCTTGGGCCGCTACCGCCAAATCCTGGCTCCCAAACACAAAGATGACATCGGACGGCGCCGGTGTATCGACGAGAACTAAATAGTCCCACAGTGGTTGAACCAGGTGCCAGAGGTCGTCATCAGACGACGGGCTGGGCACAGTGCGCGCTCTATCGTTCAAGGGCAAATACGAAGAGTCCGTTCCCAGCAGCCACGGCCACATACTGTCTGCCGTCGACAGCATAGGTAATTGGGCCATTCGCAATCTGGCCACCCAAACTTCTCTTCCAGAGCAACGCACCAGACCCGGCATCGAGCGCTTGAAAGTGCCCTTCCCGTCCACCCGTAAACAAAAGATTTGAGCTGGTGGTCAGGATCCCACTTGTCGTGACGTCGGTCATCTCAAATCGCCAACGCTCTTCACCATTACTGGGATCGATCGCGATCACGGCACCACTCCCAGCTGCTTCCGTCCAATTATTCACCGGACCACGGCCAAGCGGTGGCATTTCACCGAGGTCAACGGTCCCTCCACCAAAGTTCTGACCCGGCTGATACACCGATTCGGCAGGTGTGAAGACTGTGCCATATCCTTCCCACGTTGGAACATAAAAGAGTCGTGTGCTCGGACTGTAGGAAGGCGAATACCAGTTTGTCCCACCCGAGACGCCGGGATAGGTAACGGCCCCGGGCGGCTGCGGTGTCTGGACCGGACGTCCGTTGTCGTCAAGTCCGTCAGCCCAGTTAACGTCTACAAATGGTTGTCCATTGATAAATCGACCTGTCTCTCGGTTGAGCACGTAGAAAAATCCGTTTCGATTAGCCCACAGCATGAGTTTGAGCGTACTTCCATCATTTGCCGGATAGTCGACAAGTACCGGTATCTGTACCGAGTCGTAGTCGTATGGATCGTTAGGCGTGAACTGAAAATGCCACTTGAGCTCACCAGAGTCCGCATCAAGTGCCACGACAGAATCGGAATAAAGATTGTCACCCAACCGCTGAGCCGGGTTGAAATCTGGACCAGGGTTTCCGGTACCCCAGTAGATAAGATCGAGGTCGCTATCATACGAACCGGTCAGCCAAGTCGCACTGCCGCCGTGCTCCCAAGCGTCGCTGTCGCTTGGCCACGTGTCATGACCTGGCTCTCCCGGACCTGGAATCGTATGAAAACGCCATGCTTCGTCGCCGGTTTCAGCGTAATACGCAGCAATGAACCCCCGGATACCATATTCGCCACCAGCGACCCCAACGACGATTTTATCCTTCACTACAAGCGGCGCCAACGTCATGGCGTATCCAATAGCCGGGTCCGCGACCAACGTCTTCCAAATGGGCCGTCCCGTGACCGAATCGATCGCAATCAGCTGCGCATCGATGGTCGCCATAAAAAGCGTCTCACCAAGAATCGCCAAACCGCGATTAACTCGACCACAGCAGGGCCGAGACTCGAGTGACGGAACATGTTCATAGATCCAGAAGACCCGTCCCGTCCTCGCATCCAGGGCAACTACGGTATTTGGTGCTTCGGTAAGGTACATAATTCCATCGACAACAAGAGGAGTCGTCTCGAACACCTGAAGTGACTGCGCCTGAAAGACCCACTCCAGCTCTAGGTCACTGACGTTCGCTGGGGTGACCTGTTCAAGTCGGCTGTATCGTTCGCCAGAATGGGTTCCGGAATAGGTCAACCAATTCTGAGGTTCTTGATCGGCCTCAAGTAGCCGTTCAAAGGTCACCTGCGCGGTAACGTCAGAAAGGCATGCAACGGCGAGACTGAGTGCGACAAGCGTAGTTCGAATCATGGCGTTACATCCCTTTCAACATCAACAAGTACGCGAGCACGTCTGCCCGTTCCTCTCCGGTAAGTGTCTCTTCGTAGGATGGCATCGGTGACGTGGTCAAGATAGTAAATTCACGAAGATCAGCTTTATCCAGTGACACCAAGCGCTCGTTGGCGTCAACAAGTTGGATGCTGTACGTATCTTCGTTTAACCGACGCCCTTGGACAATGGTTCCATCCCGCGTAACAAGTCGAACTGGTCGGTTGGTCGGTCGCATCGCCGCAGTCGGGTCAAGTAGTACTTGTTCGAGTGACCCGGCACTCCGGGTAGTTCCGATGGCACTCAGATCGGGTGCAGCTCTAGGACCAACACCATTAACACGATGACAGCTGGAACACTCACCTTTACCTCTGAACAATTCTTCGCCGCGACCGGCATCACCGAGCGCCACACTGTCAAGGTCGTAGGTGGCCATGTTACGAAGATAGGCGACTAGTCCAGCTAATTCTGATTGTGTAAAGCTCGCCGGCGGCATCGCCGTTCCTGGAATGCCGGTGGTAATGAGTCTCGTGATCTCGGAATCCGTCGCCACACGGCGAAACTGGCCGTCGCGCAAATTGACACCAACGACCATATCTCCAGCAGTGCCATGGCACCGGGTACAGTTCGCTTCATACAGTTGAGCTCCGTGCTCCACATCAGCTCGCAAATACTGTCCCACGTGGTCTTGTGCGTCGACTTGGCCGCACACCCCCACCAGTAACAGGAGCAGCGGAAGACTCACTCTACGAACGAGTCGATAGAAACGAGAGTTCTTCATAAGGCTCTCCGACCCTCCAGTATTGCAGCGTCTAGTTTCCAGCTCCCCAGACTTGCGTTTGACGGTTATCTTTTTATGAACACCATTGTACTCGTCTCTCGGAAATTGGCCTCGGGTCGTCGCTATTTTGTCAACCAAAACCCCTCCTGTATGAACGGTGCTATTATCGATCGCACGTGCGGTTGAATCTCAGCATCTATAACCCGCGTTGTGCCTTCCAAGTGCCGCGCGTGGGCCTATTGTTATTTGCCCTGTCCGTCGTGCTATGCCAAAACGCGACGTTATCGGCACAATCAACGTCTGCCTCGCTCTCAATAATTTCTTCAGATGGCCGTTACGAAATTCATCCTATCAACAGAGAACCAGCTGACATGCTTGCTCTGGATGAACTGGCTGAGATTTTCAATTTCCAAATCGACGCCTCAGGGAACGGGACAGCAAACATTACCTATGGCAGTGACGTCATTCTGCTCACCTCTGATCAACAGGTCATTTCGGTAGCCGGCCGTCTCACGTCGCTCAGAATTGGACCAAAACAGACCGAGAATGGGTGGATCGTACCACTTGAGTTTCTCAATCGCGCCGTAGCGCCACTTATCGGTGAACGTATTGAGGTGCGTAGACTCTCGCGATTGATTTTGGTCGGTGACGTTGTTGTTCCACGGGTAAGTGCTCAGTACCGACGGCAAAATGATGGTGAAAACCTCGTACTCGAGGTAATTCCCAGTACTCCATACACGGTCAACCAAGAAAATGCCCAATTAGTCATTCTCTTTGAAGCCGACGCACTCGATATTGAACAACTGTCCGACCTGAGTGGAGACTTGGTTGCAGGAATAAGTCAGAATCCATCGTCGGCGAGTCTCGTGGTAAACCTCGAACCTGCGTTTGATACATTCCGTGTTTCGAATCGTTCGATTCGAAACGACGGTGACGAAGTCAATATCGCGATGACAAGTAGCTCCCCTATCGCGACCGCAGATCCTGCGCCTCGAGCGTTACCACCAAACCCAGTGTCTTCGACCAATCTCGACCCATTGCCGGATCTGACCACCTCCCCTACGGTTCAGGTTGTCGCAATCGATGCGGGCCACGGCGGAAGCGATACGGGTACCAGTAGTGAAGCCGGGACACTTGAGAAAGACGTGACGCTGAGCGTTGCAAGGCGACTTCGCGATGCGATCCAGAACCAGTTGGGACTCCGTGTAGTTCTCACTCGTTCTGGTGACAATCTTGTACCCATTGATGCGAGAGCCGAAGTAGCCAACAACAACAAGGCAGATCTTTTTATTAGTTTGCATGTGAATGCGTCTATTCGGCCGTCGGTCAGTGGCGCCGAAGTCTTCTATCTGAGTATGGAGGAATACGACGAAGAAGCCCGCGCGCTAGAAGAACGAGATGTTCAACTGGTTCCGGTCATAGGCGGAGGCATGCGAGAAATCGATCTCGTTGAATGGGACATGGCTCAGGTAACCTATCTCGGTCGGTCCGCACGACTCGCAGACATTGTGCATGAAGAGTTAGGTCGACGCGTGCCTATGAGCAGTCGAGACGTCCAACAAGCGCCGCTCCGGGTTCTCGTCGGGGCAAATATGCCAGCCGTACTTATCGAAATGGGTTTTGTTTCGAATGAAACCGATGAGGAACGTCTCCAGACAACGAGGTTTCAAGACGCCGTTGTTGATGCCTTAATCGATAGCATTCTCCGGTTTCGGAGTTACGTCGAGTTGGTCGGATATCCCGTCGCCGATACCGAAGGCAACAACGACTCAGGTAACACACAGGTACGAAACCAGTGAGCTTACTAGACGTCTCTCCTTCCGAACCGAAGCCACCTAAACGAAAAACTCTTCTGTTCGGGAGCATCGGCATCACAATCGTCGCCATTGGTTTATTTGTCATCGGATTACGTCAAGGCGCCAACGGGTTACCGGAAGTTCCTGTAAATCAGAATGCCGCCGGCGTCGCTGACGTCTCAACCGGAACCGCCACATTATTCTTCGTCGCTGAAGACGGCATGTCCCTTGTCGAACACCAGCAACCCTTAAATGAAGAGAACAGACGCAACAGTGCGGACCATGCGCGCATCGTGCTGGAACATCAACTGGGTAACGCCCCTCCGCCACTACAATCTCCGTTTCCAGAAGGAACAGTACTGCGAGCTGTTTATCTCAGCCCAGATGGCGATGCGTTTGTCGATTTCAACCGAGAAATAACACGGGGACATGGCGGAGGATCGCTTGATGAATTGTTTACGGTCTATGCCCTGGTCAACGCACTCACGACGAATCTACCTGGGATTTCGGCTGTTCAGATTCTGATCGACGGGCAAGAAGTCGACACGTTGGCTGGGCATATCGACCTCAGACGTCCGCTCGAACAAAATATGGAATGGGTTTCTGGTCACACTTAATCTAAATCAAATTCTACAGAGGAATAATGTCAGCCTTGAATTCAACCGATAACAAATTGCGGTCTGATAATCGACAGCCCGGCCAACTTCGTTCTACCCGTCTGACGCCCCACTGGGCGATGCATGCCGAGGGCTCAGTTCTGGTGGAAGCAGGTTCCACGAAAGTTCTTTGCACTGCCAGTATCGAAGATCGTGTTCCAACGTTTCTTCGTGGCACCGGAAAGGGCTGGATTACTTCTGAGTATGGAATGTTGCCAAGAGCGACTTCCACCAGAACCGTCCGTGAAGCCTCTCGTGGGCGTCTAAGTGGTCGAACCCAAGAAATTCAAAGACTCATAGGTCGTTCACTGCGTGCAGTTACCCAACTAGACAAAATCGGCGAGCGGACTGTCTGGATTGATTGTGACGTACTACAAGCCGATGGAGGTACACGAACAGCATCGATCACTGGGGGCTTTGTGGCTTTGGTACTCGCACTCGAACGCATACGAGACGCCGGCAAGATCGATGCACTTCCGATCGACGATTACGTGGCGGCGATCAGTGTCGGGATTGTCGACGGACACCCGTTGGCCGACCTTGCCTATGAAGAAGACTCACGAGCCGACGTAGACATGAACGTTATCAAGACTGGCAATGGTCGCTTCATCGAAGTCCAAGGTACCGCTGAAGGAGCGCCTTTTGGACAAGACGCTCTGACACAACTGCTCGAGCTCGCCGGCAATAGCATCAATCACCTCGTCGGTTTGCAGCGTGACATTATTGGGTCAGCACTGGTCCACTTGAATACTCCAGCGTCGTGAGATTACTCGTCGCCACAACGAACCCAGGGAAATTTGCCGAAATTCGAAATATTCTTTCCGGTCTTCCAATCGACATCCGTTCTCTCAAAGAACATCCTTCCATCGAAGTCGCCGAGGAACACGCTGCTACATTTGCTGAGAACGCCCGAAGCAAAGCAACCCACTATAGCCACCGAACTGGTCAATTCACGGTAGCCGAGGACTCAGGGTTGGAGATCGACGCTCTTGATGGCGCTCCCGGTGTGCTGTCAGCGCGATTCAACGGTGGCGCGTACCAAGAAAAATTCGACACCATTAACCATATGTTGGACGAGCGGGGTGTAGACAGCAGTTCGGTACGGTTTGTTTGTGCTCTTGCCGTAGCTGACGGCCGGCAAGTGGTCTTTGAAACGACCGGTGTAATCGAAGGAGAACTTGCACGGGAACCAAAAGGCACCGGCGGATTCGGTTACGACCCAATTTTTTTCTACCCGCCATTTGGACGTACGCTGGCCGAGCTTTCAGCGGAAGAAAAAGCTTCAGTCAGCCATAGAGGTCAAGCCTTTCGATTACTCCGGCAGTATCTCGCATCGAGACTACGCTAGTCGCAGGAACCTCGCGACAAATTCAGTGAGACGGTTAACCTCCTAAACGCTATTCCTCGGCAACCTGTTCCGGTCACGTCCAACTTCATCTCACATGGGCACGAAAAATTTTTGTGCGTGTTACAAAGAATTTACATGGCCTTAACAACGGCCTAGCTTGTTATTGACATACTCATACGACGTGTTTTCACCTTTCCGGCGCCGCCTTCAACATTTACCCTTTTGGTTGATGGTTGCTGTTATATCAACTACAGAGACTACAATCGCTGCCCAATCAGATTTCTCACTCTTAGCGTCAAAACTTTTAACGACACCCCTCGCCAAACCGATTGAAGACAATAAGGCAACGACGACCCAAGACAGCCCAAATGACGAGAGCTCCAGTGAATCGACAGAAGAAATATCTTGGGTGGAGCGTCTCACAATCAGTGGTGATTTTCGCGCCCGCTACGAGGGTTTCTACAAGTCCGGTCGGTCAACTCGAAATCGAGGCCGGTTTCGGTTGCGGCTTAGACTGGACACCCAGATTAACGAAGATACGTATTTTCACCTGCAGGTTGCGAGCGGCGATCCTGGCACTCCTGCATCAACCAACCAAACCTTGAAGGGCTTCTTTCAACCAAAACCATTCAACTTGGACCGCGCCTATATTTCGTATAACCCGCAGGCGGCAGAGGCAATCACCCTCGGCGTCGGAAAGTTCCCTTCTCCTGTCATGCGAACCCAAATGACATTCGACGACGATCTGAATTTCGAAGGCGGATGGGAGCAAGTCAGCTGGCAGCCTCAGGAGCATATTGACATCAACCTAGTTGCGATACAGACCGCTGTTAATGAGGTATCCCGTGGAGCCGACGCTTATATGCTCGGGGGGTACGGAGCAGCATCTTTTAAGTTTGGCTCAAACAGCCTTCAACTTTCAGCCGCCAATTACATGTGGAAAAATACCGATCAAATAGCGATCGCTCAGGCGAGTGGCCGACTCACCAGCATTCTAACCAACCGAGTTATTCGAAACTCTGACGGCTTCGCGACTAACTTTGCGTCTGAATTTAATGTTGTAGACGTTATTGCCGAAGCAACTCTCGCAACACCGAACCGTGGTTATCCTTTGCGCTTACTCGTCGATTACGCGATTAATACACGAGCCACCACCAGTCAGAATAGTGGTTTATGGCTTGAAGCTGGGTACGGAGACCCGGGGGCCGTCGGCTCATGGGGCACGACCTACACAACTGGGTGGATCGAGCAAGATGTCACACCGTCGGCATTTGTGTTTAGTGATATGCCGGGAACCAATATACGCCTGAACATGATCGAAACATCCTACGTTGTCAAGTCCGGGATCAGCCTCGACGTAACGCTCCACCTGACGAAACGGTTAATTGTCCTCGAAGACGACACACCGGATCATCTACTGGCCCGACTTCACGTCGCCACAGTTATCAGATTTTGATGGAACTACGCCGGTGAGATTGTCAAAGCACTGTAACAACCGAACCACGGGCAAAGAAACCTCAAAGAGTGCAATCTCCAACGTCCCGTGTGCGTCGCCGTCATCGCGCGGCAACAACATAATGTCGCTATTCCGCGGAGTGCACCGGACTCGCAGCATATTCGACGACATGTATCTCTTAGTGTGAACTCTATGACTTTAGCCGTAAATCCTGACATCCACAGACCTTCTGTCGCCTTGCGGTTACTTGCTGTCCTCGGATTACTTTTTATCTTCCTTGTGGGCGTAAGAGGACTCGGTAGCGGATTCAGGCTGCTGGGAGAAGACCTGATCCAGAGTTTCTTTGCCGCCACTGAAAACCCATTCATGGGTCTGTTGGTCGGGCTGCTCGCTACAACCTTGGTTCAGAGTTCGTCAGTGACCACTGCGATGATTGTCGGGATGGTTGCCGCACCAGAAAACCCACTTCCGCTTATTAACGCTGTTCCAATGGTAATGGGTGCCAACATCGGCACAACCGTCACCAACACTATTGTTGCACTGGGCCACATCGGACGAAATGAAGAATTCGAACGGGCGTTTCCAGTTGCCACCTGCCACGATACGTTCAACTACCTCGCGGTCTTGGTTCTTTTGCCCTTAGAAATGATCACCGGACTCCTGCAGTCCTCGGCTGCGTGGTTTACGGGTCTCCTGAGCAACTTCGGCGGAGTGGTCTACCAAAGTCCATTCCGAGCGGCACTAAGCCTTGGACTTGCTCCGATCTCCACAATGGCTGACACATTGTTCTCCACCGAAGTTAGTCAAGCCGTTTTCTTCATAATCGTAAGCGGCTTGCTCATATTCACCGCACTCTTCTTTATCGTGAAAGTCATGCGCGGCGCTGTACAAACTAGGGTCGAACGTGCCGTCAATAAAGCCCTCGGTGTCAACGCTGTGGTTTCGATTCTCATTGGAGCAATCGTCACAATCATGGTGCAATCGAGTTCAATTACGACATCGCTGCTGGTTCCACTAGCTGGCGCCGGACTGCTCAGACTGGAGCGAGCGTTTCCGGTAACACTCGGTGCGAACATTGGGACGACCGTTACAGGTTTTCTCGCAGCACTGGCCGTCTCTGGAGTCAATGCAACAGCCGGACTACAGATAGCACTGGTCCACCTGTTATTCAACTTGAGTGGAACACTGATGATCTACCCAGTTGCGGCAGTCCGAAACATTCCCCTTAACCTATCTCGTCAAATGACCAAGTTGGCACTTCGCTCTCGAAAGTTGACGCTGGTCTGGGTTGCCCTGCTATTCTACGGTTTGCCGACCTTGGGCGTTGTAATTAGTAGGGCACTACAGTAATAAAAACGGAGGCATCGTGCTTCAAGAACTACTGAGCATTTTTCGTGGTGGCAACCCGCTCTCTAAAGTCGCTGACAACTTCGCACTCATGTTGAACCTTACACGTGAAATGAATTACACCGCCGGCCAGATCTTCTTCGGAGAAGAGCACGAAGAGAATGCACAGGACAAAGTCCACAAGACGGACGCTGAAGTCAACGAGTTGGAGCGGGTCATTCGCCGTTCACTGACGACCCATCTGTCCATACCCGGCAACAATGCAGATGCTCCCTACTCTCTTCTGCTAATGAGCCTCGTTAAAGACGTTGAGCGCTTAGGCGACTATGCTAAAAATCTGTCTGAAATTATTGAGATCCGACCGGCCCCTCTCCCAACCGGCACTGAGTTTTCCGAGTTGATGATGGTCCGCCGGAGAGTCGAGTTAGCGTTTCAAGCCTGTGCGAATGTAGTGCTATCGTCCCGCAAAGGTGAAGCAGTCGAACTGATTCGGCAAGGGCGGGAAACTGCCAGGCGGTGCGACAGTCTGATCGTAACGATCGGCGAAAGTGACTACGACGCGGCAACAACGACAGCCTTTATTTTGGGCACCCGCTATTACAAGCGGATCAATGCTCACGTTCTTAATGTGCTTTCGAGTGTTGTTATGCCCCTCGACAAAATTGACTACCACGATGAAGACACATCCAAGCCACCGAATAGGAACGACGTTTAGGACGTCAACCATTCGGTAGAACAATTTTTTCCCTAAGTCGGTACGCTGGCAACGCATAGAATCCCGGCGCACCATCAAATAGCTATGCTGGAAAAGTTCCGTCGGCGGGTGGCGACTCTTCCCCTTGGAAATTCGGCAAATTAACAGAAAATACTGAACCTCCATCTCTTCGATTCTTCACGAACACTGTGCCGTCGTGTAAACCAACCAGATGTTTCACAATAGCCAAACCCAAACCTGTACCACCCGGATTTCTAACCCGGGATCGCTCAACACGGTAAAACCGTTCGAAGACACGAGACAGGTCGATATCCGGAATGCCTGGCCCCCGGTCTTCAACACAAATAGTGATCGTATTAGCCTCTCCACAAACAGCGGTCAGACGAATCGTCGTGTCCTCAGGCGCATACTGCGCAGCGTTCTCAACTAAATTCTTTAGGACGTCATGGAGTTTGGTCGGATCTCCAAAAACAGTTTCAGTGCCCGCTTTAATTTGAATCTCAAGCGCTAGATTCTTATCCTTAAATAAAGGCAATAGTTCGTTTTGCACACCCGTAAACAAATCTCTGGTCGAGAAAGACAAACAGTTTAACGTTTCCTCTCCCGCATCCAACCGCGCCAAACGAAGCAGGTCGCTAACGAGTCGCTCCATCCGGGCTGTGTGTCGGGCGATAATCTCCAAGAATCGAGGATCTCCAGTTACCCCTTCTTCGCCGAACAGTGCGTCTATTGAGCCACGAATCGCCGTTAGAGGCGTTCTCAACTCATGCGACACATTCGCTACGAAGTCCTGGCGAATCTGTTCCGCGCGGCGATAGTCGGTCACATCGTGAAGCACAACAACAACACCCGGTTCGTCTTCCGAGGAGAACGGTGCGGCACTGACGAGACATGCCTTGGTTGGTGTGGTATCCAAGGTTATTTCAATGCGACTTGATTCAGTATGCTCCAATGCTGACCGAACCTGTCTAGCCATGTCAGGGTGTCTGATGAGCTCTATATAATGCCGCTCGACAGGAGAACTGTTGAACTGAAGCATGTCACACACAGCATCGTTAGCTGTTTGCACATAACCTCTGGCGTTAACTACGAGCACCCCTTCCGTCATCCCTGAAAGAATCGCGTCCGTCAATCGACGATTCCGTGATAACTCAACAATCTGTTTTCCAAGTTTTTGAACCGCTCCCTCGAAGGCCTGTTCGACGACTCCAATCTCATCAGTCTCGTAGTCACCCACCTGTGGCTTCAAATCCCCCGCGGCGTATCGCTGTGCTATTGCCGCCGTTCCACTAATCCGCCGACTGATAGTGGAAGAGATCACCAATGCCAAGACCAATGCACCGGCCAGCGCGACTAGTAGTCCGGATAGCAGCGCTATTATCCTGTCGCTAGTCGAACTGGCTACCATCAACGCCAGAAGCACACTGGCCGTCGCTATCCCAAAAGACGCCAAAAATAATCGTGTGCTGAGTTTCATTCAGATTAAAGGGGTATCTCGACCAGTTTGTATCCAAACTGCTTGACCGTGGTAATCGCGTCACTCAATACAGGCAACTTCTCACGAAGACGTCGGATGTGGACATCGACCGTTCGTGTCGATCCAGTGTATTTGTAGCCCCACACGTCGGATAGCAAAACATCGCGGGAAAGAACACGACCTCGGTGTTCAACTAAATATTTTAGGAGTAGAAATTCTTTGGCCGTGAGCGTGACTTCGACTCCATCCAAGAGGACTACGTGCCGGTCGGCATCAATGGTTAGTGGTCCAATACGGAGTATTCTGTGTTCAGGAAAACCACGGGTCGACCGACGCAGTACCGCACCGACTCGTGCCACAAGCTCCGTTGGGCTAAATGGTTTTGTTACATAATCGTCGCCACCCACTTCAAGACCAACTACGCGGTCCGCTTCTGCACTTTTCGCTGTCAGCATGATAATCGGAAGAGCCGCATTCTCTGGATTGGAGCGAATGGCTCGACAAATCTCAAGGCCATTGATAGTTGGCAACATTAAATCAAGCACCACTAAGTCCGGTGGATCAGTGCGAATCACTGGCAGAACCTCGTCTCCCCGATTAACGACCCGCGTCAGATAACCAGCTTGCCGAAGATGATGCGCCACAAGGTCTGCGATATCCTCATCATCCTCGACAACGAGAATCTGCTTAGACTCCAACTGTCCCCTCACAAATCAATATCACTCTTCCTGACCGTGGTGGCGTACATCCTGCCCAGAAACAATAAAGATGACATCCTCCGCAATGTTCGTAGCGTGATCTCCGATCCGTTCGATATGCCGTGAAATAAGTATTAATCCCAATGCCCCTTCTGTAGTGGCCGGTTTCTCAAGCATGTAACTCAACAATTCGCGAAACACTTGATCCTTAAGGGAATCGACTTCTTTGTCTCGTTTGACTACTTCCCAAGCCAAGCTAACGTCACGGCGAACATAGGCGTTAAGCGAATCCTTCAACATGCCCTGAGCCAATTCCGCCATGCGTGGGATGTCTATCAGGGGTTTAACTGCGGGTCGCTCCAAGTACCGAAGTGTCGCCTCAGCAATGTTAATTGCAATGTCACCAATGCGCTCAAGATCGCTATTAATCTTGAGGCCAGAAACGATTAGTCGCAAATCGTCAGAATCAAATCCGGTCTGGCCAAGCAACTTAAAGCAGCGACTATCGATCTCAACGTGAAAATCGTTGATCGAATCATCACTTACCAAGACCTTCTCCGCCAAGCCAGAATCCCGTCCGACAAGAGCTCGAATCGAAGCCCGAACCTGTTCTTCCGCTTCACCACCCATAGTCAACAGTCGCTCCTGCAGTTGGCTCAGTTCTCCGCGAGAATGTAAATCTGAGTATGAAGCAGAATTCATTCGTGTACTCCCTCGTTGCCCCTCGACATGGTGAGCTTCACAGAGCAGCTCACAATCTATTCAAATCGTATCTCAGTCCACACATACTCGGAAAGCACACAGCAGACGAAGATTACACAGAGCAAATCTTCATCCAGATGTGGAAGGAATTTGTTCTACACGTCTACAAACCTAGAGCCTACTCGCTTGGCTCCGGCAGGTCAGTCGTGTATTTAGGTTGAGCTGAATTGGACCATGTTAGAGGCACCTCGTTATTCAAGACATAAGTAGTTGACCGGTTAACTTAACAAGAATATGATACCAGCCATGGCCCGAAACTCTGATGCTAGACACCAAATCCTTGCTTCCGCAGATGATCTATTTCGAGACCGAGGCTTCTCTGCCGTCGGAGTAGCTGAAATCTGTTCTGCCGCCGAGGTTAATAAGGGCAGTTTTTATCACTTCTTTGAATCTAAACAGGCCCTACTCCTGGAGGTCATTGAGGCATCCTGGGATGAAACCGGCATGTTGGCTAGCTGGGAAACTACTCCGCCAGTACCCCCTGTTGAACAACTGCGACAATTTCTTCAGGAATTATTTGCAATCCATTATGCCGACAAGGAATCCCATGGCAGCGTTCGAGGCTCTCTACTGTCCAATATTTCTCACGAAATCGCCTCCAGCGACACCGAAATCACAGCAAAGTTGACCGACCTCTTCAGTCGAGAGACCTCAGCATTTGAAGTCCTTCTCACTTCCGCGGTTGACCGTGGAGAAGTCTCAGTCGGGAACCCTCGCGGCGCCGCCGAGGCATTAGTGGGATGTCTTCATGGTCTCATAATGCTTGCCAAGGTCAAAAACGACCTGTCTGTGCTGCCTCAATCCGAAGCCGAGATTTTTCGATTGGCAGGTGTTATTGAACAATGGGCGTAAGTTGACCGGTCAATACACATGAAGAGTCAGCGTCACCTCTTCTCTTTTCCTTCAGACATTCACTACTTAAATTGTGCCTATATGGCACCTGTTTCAAAGCAGGTGGCGAACATAGCGCAGCAAACGATCGACCGCCTGCAAATTCCCAGTCGCCTTCAGCAATCTGACTTTTTTGAACACAGCGACAACGTGCGGTACCTTTTTAGCCGACTCATCGGCATCAATGAACCGAATCGAATCGCAATCGTTCCATCCGTCTCTTATGCCATGTCCACACTGGCTCAAAACACGCCCCTCAGGCGCAATCAGAACGTGGTGGTCACTCATGACCAATTCCCAAGTAACGTCTATGCATGGAAACGACTGTGTGAACGCGTCGGAGCCGAATTGCGAGTTGTCCATCCACCTCCCACTCTTCAGAACCGTGGCTTAGGTTGGAACGACAGGCTAGGTGAAGCGATCGATGACAATACAGCCGTAGTCGCGATTCCAGAACTGCATTGGATTGATGGAACGAGGTTCAATCTCAAACAAATCGGCATTCTGGCACGAGCCGTCGGCGCCAGATTTATTATCGATGGCACTCAATCCGTTGGAGCTCTGCCATTCAATATTGATGAATATCAACCCGACGCGGTGGTCTGTGCCGGCTACAAGTGGTTAATGGGACCATACTCGATCGGCCTGGCCTATTTTTGCCCCTTGTACGACAACGGAACCCCTATTGAAGACACCTGGATTACGCGAGTCGGCAGCGACAATTTTTCTCAATTGGTCAACTACAATGAAACGTACCGTCCTGGAGCGATCCGATACGACATGGGTGAACGGTCGAATTTTATCCTGCTCCCGATGCTTGAGGCCGGTATCTCTCAAGTCAACACTTGGGGACCCAAAGCAGTCCAGGGTTACTGTCGAACCATAGGATCCGAATACATCGAACAGCTTCGAGACCTTGGTTGCTTCGTAGAAGATGAGACCCACAGGGCAGCCCATCTATTCGGTGTTCGCTTACCAAGTGGTTTTGATATTGACGCCATGTCGACTTCGCTGGCGAAACAAAACGTCAGCATCTCAATCCGAGCAAATGTCATTCGTGTCTCTCCACATGTCTACAACAATGCGGATGACTTTGCTGCCCTTGTCACGGCAGTGCGAGCCGTTCTCTCTTCCGACTAACAATCAGTCGACAATTTATACTGAACTGATCTTCTCATCGGTTGACACGCTACAATCAACAGGCACCTGCAGGGCGAGTACCAGCCAGCGTCGCAGGTACTTGCTGGAGCTTGAAGCGTCGTCGGCGTAAAGTGACTGGACTGTGTCGTTAAGAATCGTTCTCGTTGTTGGTCTCATCATCTCCGCGCGTAGCAACACTGAGGCACAGTCCTTGCTGGACCCGCGGTTCCTGGTAACAACGAATCTGGGAATCCAAGCACAATCAACACCTCGAACCGATATTGTCAATTTTGAATACGGAGACGAACTTGGCGAAATTAGATCCACCCAAACCCTAGGCCCCTACGTCTCCTTCGACATTGGCGGTTCAATGCGCGTATGGAAGCAGATCGGTGTGGGCATGTCTCTCGCTCGCACTCAGGGAACTACCACGGCGATGGTTGAAGCTGACGTGCCTCACCCTATGTTTTACGAGTGGCACCGAACCGCCAGAACCTCGAAAGCAGGACTGGCACACCGAGAGGCCGGATATCACATCTATGGGCAACTATTACTGCCGATTTCTTCGTCCACACTAATTACTGTTTCCGGTGGCCCCAGTTACTTCAATGCCTCCCAAGCGGTGGTGACCGCTGTGGAATCTATTGAGCGCAACCCGCCATGGTTCGAAACAGTTCGGATTATCCCAAGTAGTATCGAAGAAGTCGCCACCAGCGCGTGGGGCTACAACGCCGGTGTCGACCTGACGTATTATCGCAAGACCTTGTTTGGCAATCTGGGCTTGTCTGGCCGTCGGCGAATTGGCGTCGGTGTGGATATGCGCTACAGCTGGGCCAAACCTCCGGTCGCGCTAAAGAATCAACTGCAGGAACGCGGACTCCAAGTTGGTGTTGTTCGGGTAACCGGGGGCATACGAATCCGCTTCTAGAAAACTACTTCCCGATTCCTATAGCTCATCTGACGGCAACAGCGTCATGAGTGACAAGGGATCCACGCGAGCATTATTTAATCGGACAGTCCAGTGTAAATGCGGCCCCGTGACTCGACCCGTTGCCCCTACTTTTCCAACAACTTGCCCGCGCTCGACCTGCTCTCCTTCAGCCACATCGAACGACGATAAATGGGCAAAATACGAATAAAGGCCCCAGCCATGATCAAGAATCACGGCATTACCAGAGAAGTAAAGGTCGTCAGCTAGAACAACGGTTCCCGCGTTCGGTGCCAGGATGGGCGTACCTTCGCCGGCTCGGAAATCTGTGCCACTGTGCGGATTCCTCGCTTCACCATTGAAAACGCTTCGGCGACCGAAACTGCTTGTCGAATCACCAGAAACAGGTCTAAGGAATCCACCGCTCCACTGACGCTCGTCACTGGCTGTCTGAAAGATTTCATTTTGGCGTTCTGCCTCTCGACGAATGCGAGTGAGCACCTCACTCGGCGGATTCACGAAACTGGGTGCCACACTCAGATGACGGGTCGGAAATTCTTTCGCTTGGACAGCGAGTGGATAAACTGAGTGAACCGTGTTCCCATCATCTAGTGTCGCCTGTATTTCGACCAAGTAGTCATCCGGACGCGCCTCAAGATCAATTCCAACAACCCCACTCCAGAAAACGTTGTCTCCGTCTGAAAAGAATCTGACATCGGCGCCGAAAACAGAAGCTTGCACCCCCAAAACGGGTGCAGATGAACGGACCTGAAGAATGACCACTTCCCCTGGATGAATCGACCGAGCTTGATGTTCGACATCGAGAGTAACCTCCGCACTCAAGCTCACAGTAACCATGACTATCGATATAGCCAAACTCACACACGTAGACAACTCGCTCTTTCTCACAGGCCTGCCTTTGATCCTCTCATTCACTCGGTTCCGTCAAGCATGGTGCACCATGCTGTTACACAGCACCGTCACCTTGCGCGGCTTCCAATTCCTGATCGGTCATTCCAAGTACGTTCTGCAAAATGTCTCTAGTGTGTTCACCAAGAAGCGGTGCCCGTTCGACCTCAGCTGGCGAATCCGATAATTTAATTGGATTCCCCACGGTCAGATACGACCCTCGCGTTGGGTGGTCAACTTCGACAACAGTTCCACTAGCTCTCAACGATGGCTCCTCGGCCAACTCCTTCATCGACAATACCGGACCACACGGAACATTGAGTGGATTGAGAATCTCCATTACTTCAAATTTCGTCTTGGTTTTCGTCCAGCGTTCGATCTCATTGAACATCTGGTCAAGTTTCGGAAGTCGCACCTTCGGCGTGTTCCAGTCTGGATCATCGAGCCAATCATGCCGCCCAATAGCCCGAGCGAGACCGTCAAAAGCAGCAGCTTGCGTGATGATATAGATGTACGCGTTTGGATCATCCTCCCACCCCAGACACTTAACGATCCAGCCAGGTTGTCCACCGCCAGACGCATTACCGGAACGTGGTGTAGCCTCGCCAAATTTACCATCCGGATACTGCGGATATTCCCTTAAGGGGCCGTGCGTTAAGCGCTGCTGGTCACGAAGTTTGACTCGGCAGAGATTCAAAACCGCGTCTTGCATCGCACAAATCACACGTTGTCCCTTCCCGGAGCGCTCGCGCTGAAAGAGAGCCGTCACAATTCCTAGTGCCAAGTGAACACCGGTCCCAGAATCACCAATTTGCGCTCCAGTTACTGTAGGAGGACCATCGTCAAATCCAGTTGTACTGGCACCGCCTCCCGTGCACTGAGCGACATTCTCGTAAACTTTGCATTCTTCATATGGACCAGGCCCGAAACCCTTCACTGAGGCATAGATAAGACGTGGGTTGATCGTTTGGATGCGTTCCCAAGAGAATCCCATTCGGTCGAGCGCACCTGGTGCGAAATTTTCAACAAGCACATCACACGCTTGAATGAGCCTCTCAAAAATTTCCTTCCCTGTTCCATGTTTTGTATTCAACGTCAGGCTACGTTTATTGTGATTCAACATCGTAAAGTAGAGACTGTCTACATCGGGCACGTCTCGCAGTTGACCCCGGGTGGCATCACCAGTCTCCGGTCGCTCTACCTTGATGACGTCGGCCCCAAACCACGCTAGCAGCTGAGTACATGTCGGACCCGACTGAACGTGGGTCATATCAAGAATACGCACGCCTTCCAAGGCTTTCATAGCTATCTCCGTGGGTATATGACTCAGTAGGTGCTTGGTGCACCCTTGACGCGTAAGTGCTCCTGCTGAAGAGTATTATTCAGAAGGCTCACGCAAGCATAAAGGGCGCGTAACGTTGGCACCTCGACTTCGGTTAACTCTGCGAGCTCAACGACCGCACCCAGCATGCCATCGATTTCTAAAGGTTTCCCAACCTCAACATCCTGCAACATCGATGTTTTGTGCTTACCAACCGCTTCAGCACCCGCGATCCGGCGTTCTAGTGGCACACGAAACGATGCCCCCAATCGCTCGGCCACAGCCTGAGCCTCGGTCATCATTCTGGCTGCAAGTTCACGGGTTAATGGAAACTGACAAATGTCAACCAATGTTGAGTGCGTCATAGCACTAATGGGATTAAATGTCAGATTCCCCCATAGCTTTAACCAAATCTCCGAACGAATGTCGTCAAGCACTCTCGACTTGAACCCGGCGCCCGTCAGTGCATCTGCAACCCGCCGAACTCGGTCAGATTCACTGCCATCCAGTTCGCCTACTGGAAACCGGTTACCCTCAATGTGTTTCACTACACCCGGTTCAACAATGGTGGCGGCAGGGTACGCGATGCAACCAATGATTCCATTCGGGTCGATGTTGTTAAGCAGCACACCATGAGGATCAACAGCCGACACCACGCGGTCTGTGTAGTTGCCCTCAAGTTTCTGAAAATACCACCACGGAATACCGTTCTGCAGCGTCACCATAACGGTGGACGCGTCGAAAAGAACCGACAGATCGGACACCACAGGTTCAATCTGATGGGCCTTGAGCGCAAGAAACACGATTTCCTGAGGACCTAGATCGCGAATCCGGTCGGTCGCAACCAGTTGCTCGGCAACGAAAATTTGATCAGCTTCGATTAACGACAGGCCGCTTGACTGAATCGCGGCCAGATGCGGGCCACGCGCCACCACTGACACCTCATGCCCATCGTTCGCCAAACGCACGGCTAGATAACCGCCGATCGCACCCGCACCAACCACACAGACCTTCATGTATGCACCGCTGTCATCATCATCCGAACAGAGTCACATTAAACACCCGTGCCAAGATCACAATCAGGCTCAAACCCGAGAACACAACCAGACTCGTCCACGCGAACCATCTCGTCACGAGAGATGGATAGAACACATCGTCGGTCTTGGAAATCACCGTCACGCAGTAATAGAGGTTTAGAAAATAGACCACCGGTGCAACAAATAGCGCCAGTGCCGACGCGACCAAAACCAGATACACAGGCCGTTGCAGACCAGACAAAAGTGCCACCGACGCTACAAGGGAATACAGCATCGTGATGCGATAGATGTTGTATTCCGAATACCATCGAGTACGACGCTCGACATCGAGGTCCTCACGTCCAATCCCGGATAAATCAGCCGTGGCGCGAAAGAGATTTCGACAACAGGCGCCCACCACTCGCGGCCATCCATCAAAGTAGTTGAAAGCCGTTGAAAACGTCGCCGCAAATGCTCCTAATAGAAACACCAGCATCATTCCCGGTCCAACACTCCGAGTAAACACACCAGCGATCTCTCCGATCACATTATTGCCTTCAACCGGATTCGGGTACAACCACACGGCAGAAAGCAACAAAAAGATGACAGCCATCACAAATGACACCAAGTGTCCGATGGCAAAATCCCACTCGCCAATACGGAACCACCGACGACAGTACTCGCGAGCATGGCTAGGAAGCTTCGCGGTATCGACCCGAAGGTCCTCGGCCGTTGAATTCAAAGGGTCAAACTCTGGCGCCAGGCCAACCTGCTCAAGATGGCTCCGAATTCGTCCCATCCCGACTCGCTTGGCCTTCCCCCATTCCGAAGCCTGGAGAGAAACATCGATACCCGTCGGAAGCAGGCCCAAGAAAGCGGCAATCACGAGCCAAGACCCGTCCGGAGTTTCAATCAAAAAAAAACGACCGAGCGCCGACACTGGCGCTGGTTCAGCAAAATACACGCCCACCGTCGACAAAAACAGCATCGCCGCCAATATCTTTGTCGCTAGCTCAAGGACAGCATATCTCCCCACCAAAATCAAAGTGACCGAGGCAACACCAAGAACAACCCCATAGACCCCAAGTGGAACAGCGTCGAAGCCCAAATACTGGGAAAAAAAGTAATAGACCACTGCAGACGCGGCCGCAAGACGACCTGCCTGTCCGAGGGCACACTGGAGCAACGTAGTGATCAAGACATACCAAATAGGCCATTTTTTTGGCGCAGTCGCATAAGCATCAAGCATGCTTCGGCCAGTAGCATGCGTAAACCGAAATGCCATCTCAAACCCGGAATATTTGAAGATATAGGCCACCGGGAGACACCACAACAAAGCGTATTCAAAACGCCCGCCGGCTGCTGGCGCAGTGACCAGATGACTTGTACCGATACCGGTCATCATTAAAATTAGCCCAGGTCCGAAATTCTGTGCGATCGATCGCAGGTCGGTTTTCGGCAGTTCTAACTGGTCAAGAGGATCCTGTTTATCCTGCATTTGGGGGGTGAGTCTGTTTGGGCATTGGAGCCTGATAAATTGTCCGGCCGACAAAGAATGGCCCCATCCCCTCGATAAATTCGGCAGTCTGACGAGTTCCTCGCATGTCCTTCACCAGCTTGGACAAAGGAAACAAATCTGGTCCGATCAAACCGATGACAAACTCGTTGTCGTCTCGGTCAATCCCATGGCATTCAAGTCGAACATCGACTGCATAACCCGCTTCACCGTACCGCCGACCAAGCATTCCATGCTCCATCATGATCTTGCCTTGGTCCGCACGGGGCAAGCGATTGTAGGCTCCAATCCTACGGAGCGGATACCACACCGCCCACCGATTGTCAGGATTCAGAACATTACGGGGAACCTTCTGGAGTAGAAAATCGGACAGGTCAGGCTCACGGCCCTGAGCATAAGTGCGCCCAAACATTGTGAAATCTGGTAACGGCATTAACTGACTGAACGGTGGCGCCGTCAAGAGTGTTCGAAATGATTCCGCAAACATATCTGGATTTTCATCCATCGCAACAACACCGACGCCACGAGGGTCGTTGAGGTTTGTGTAGACTGCGGCCACCAAGCCACTCTGGCTGACCGCATCAACCACCGGCAAGATATCAAGACACCCTGTAAACACCTGCAGTTGTACGAACAAGCGTGCATCTAAAGATTGAGTTTGTCCTTTAATCGGTGCACCGTACTCCAACAGGTCAGGGGGACCCTCCACTTTCGCACCTTCGCGACGACTGTCACCAACTGGTTGCGCACTGCCCGCGACATTGGCCTGTTCACTCATATGACTCCGATTCTATACCAGTGACCCGCGTCGATTGAATTTGCAGCAACCAAAAGTGTTTAATCGTCTCGTAATGGAGTTCTTGAAGTGCTATGTGCCCAGCGTCCGTTAAAGAGTACGTCAAAGATTCATTGAGGAGTTTGTGATGCCAAGACTGATTGTGAGTTTCGTTTTTCTTTTCATATCGTTAACCCCACTGTCATCAGTCGCGCAAATTACGTCCGCGACGCACGTGACAGAAGAGGAGTATCTAGCTGTCAAGAATGCACCTGAAGGGCTAGTTGACCGCCAAGTGAAGGTGGTCGATATTGGTAAAAGTAATGTTGCCGTCGGGATATTGCACAGAGACAAGCTTTCGAAGATCGACGGGGCTGTCGGTGGAATCGTGCATTCTCTCGTTACGGAGGTCTATTACATTTACTCTGGGGCTGGAACACTAGTGACAGGCGGACAAATGAGTGGCCGACGAAACATACCTGCTGACAGTGAGATTGTTACGACTTTAGTGGGTGAGAGTTTTCGCGCCACATCAACTGGTGGCGAGACGCGCTATGTGTCTGAGGGCGACATAGTCGTTATACCAGGAGGAGTTTTTCATGGTTGGGCTGAGATTGAGGACCACGTCACATATCTGAGTATTCGACCGGATCCGGACAAAGTGTTACCCGCCGGTTGGGTAAATCCAGTCATCGAATAGGCACACTGTCCAGAAAATCATCCGTTCCCACTGGCGCTAGCATTAAGCCTCAACACAACGGTAATACCGAAGTTTCTTGGGTCAGCTAACTGCTCACTCGAGACAACTCACCACTAAGAGACCGACTGGCGCTGGAATACCCCAGTCAAGGTACTCGCGACAGCCTCGAGTGTGCGCGTAGTCGCTGGGTCTGGGACAAGTTGTTCTCGTGACAGAAATTCAAGCACCGCCACAGTCTCGTTACCTGCCTTAACTGGGATCGCACAGATCCCCCGAATACCCGTCATCGCTGACCGAACCTCAGCATCAACAGATGGGTCAACAGTCACATTAGGAATCCACGACAGACGCCCTGTGTGCAGGACACGTCCGACAAGCGCATCCCCTTTCTTTATTTGGCGGCGCGCGACTATTTCCTGCAAGTCATCAAACATCTCCTGACTTCCTAACTCAACAAACCATGCCGGGATTGGATTAAGTACAACATCATCACTGTTCCGAACTGCACGGTAGGCATAACCCACTGGCCACTCTGCCCAGACACAGACGCATTCAACCAATTCAGCGATAGCCAAGTCTGGATTGACTTGATGACTACCAATGCGAATTGCATCCACGAGCAAAGTTAATTCCGCCGCCTGTCTTTCAATATGATCGGTATGATCTGACAGCCTTGTTTCGGTCTCTCCCCGCTGACTGATATCGGTGTACACAAGAAGTACCTCCCCCGAATCCGTCGAACGATGGTCAATCTCAATCCACCGCCCGTCTGGCGTCCGGCACACTTCGTGGCTTGGGTCACCAAACCCCGTTAACCGGTCCTGCACCCACGTTTCTACATTGTCTTCAGCCAATTGAATCAGCCCACGAGTCGCTGTAAACCGCGTCAAATCTTCGTAAACCAACCCTGATTTCAATTCAATCGTTTGATAGAACTCTCGAAACCGTTTATTGCAGGCGATCAATCGACCTTGCTGATTCCACACCGCAAGGCCAGCATCTGACATTTCAAGTACCCCAGCCAGACGCGACTCCACCTGGCTAAACCTTTCTCGCGTGCTGTGCAGTCGCCGTGCAATGATTGCTAACACCAGCGTTAATAACATTAGAAGGACGCCCCATACCCAAATCATCGTAACCTCATCCTAACAGCTTGAGTTCCCTTGACAAGAAAGACCTGTGGTCGTAGTGTGTCAGTGACTCTACTGGCCAATGTCATTTATGCTCAGTTTTTGGCGTTCCGTCGTTTTGACTCTCGCCGTGATGGTGGCGATCACTGTTCCAGTTGGAGCGCAGGATTCAGAAAGTGAAGCAGTATTCGATCCTGCCACACTTGGAGTCTCACTAGAAAGAATCCAAACTAAATTGGACCGTCTTCCTTCGAGAGACGAAGTCAGCAGTTTACTGCGGCTTGATTTTTACGTTGAAGTCTACGCTGAGGCTCCAAAAATTGATTATTTCCAAGGTTTTGACTTGGAAAATGCCCCGGTCGCTCACGGGGTTCCAATGCACAACCAAATGATGGCTGTCATGAGTCCAGGACGTCTTGCTCCAATACTTAACGCCCCCGCGATGAATCTGGGCGACGGTATCGGTTGGCTGCTAAACGGCCGGTAATAATTCCAACAGCCACATAGGTCCAGCTACTCTAGCTTGCGTTTTGAGGTAGCACCCAGCGGCCAACAGGCACCGACACAAGAAGATACTTCTTCCGAAGTGCAATGACGTGACCTGAATAATCGAGTCTCTTGATCTCGCCACGCACATACCGTTTCCGTAATCGCCGCAACTCAAAGCGGTACAAATCGCTCACAAAGTCATGCAACAACTCTGGTGGTGTAGTTGACATCGGCCGTACACCGTGTTGCTCGAGTTGCTCAAGCACCTGTTGCCGATAGTGGAATTGCACACTACTCTGCGGCTAGGGCATCTGCGGACGTTACACCGTACGTGGAAAACCAAGAACTGGCCGCCTGGAGTCTCTCGTTGACATTGCCAATATTCGTTGTGCCTTCGGTTTCAAGCCAGCGACGGAACGCGTCCACTCCATCCTTTGCATACACCGGAATACCATTTTTCCAAGTCGCCCGGCCGCACAAGACACCGGCCCACTGGACTTCAGACTGTGCGGCCATCTCAAGCGATTCTGTGAATTCTTCATTGCTGACGCCAGCGGAAAGATAAATAAACGGCTTCGTCGCCGCAGCCGCCGCCGCTCGAAAATGGTCAAGGGCTTCAGTTTTACCATAAGCCGTCTGCCCCGTATAACTCGCACTGCCTGCAACAAATTTCATGTTAACCGGAATCTCGACCTTCATAACGTCCACCCCGTACCGTTCTTGAGTGAACTCCGCCATGCTCCCTGCAACAACTTCCGGTTTGATCTTGGCAAATTCCAAGCCCTTTTCGTCACCGCCATCGACGTCGTAAGCGACGAACTCCAAGAAAAATGGAATGTCGTTACTACGGCATTCGTCACCGATACGCTCAACAAACGCGTGCTTTTCTTGGTTAACTTCCGCGGTGTCCCGTGGTGTGTAGTAGAGCAAAACCTTCACGCAGTTGGCACCTGCCTCCTTCAACCGACGAACCGACCATAGGGGCAACAAATCCGGTAACCGACCCGGACGTGTGTTGTCATATCCGCTTTCTTCGTAAGCCAACAACAACCCTGCGTTCGTACTCCGCTTTTTTGAGGGCTCAATTCCCCACTGCGGGTCAAGTAATATCGCTGATGCATGAGGAGTTAACACTTCGGTGACAGCGCCTTTAAACTCCTCCATCATGGTATCGCTGACATCGTGGCCACTCTCTTTAGCCAGTGCTTTCTTAAGTGAACCCCGTTGGTCCATCGCTGCAGCCGCGATGGTGCCTGATTCGGTCGACACGGCCTTTAGGCCCGCAAGTTTTCCTAGTGTGATCTTCACAGTCCTCATATCTCCTGTGGGTAGTCTGTTTTAATTTCGATAGAACGCCATACTTTAACGCAATCAGCTGGCCACAATACCTAAAATCGTTCGGCTAAAGCCTAAAGACGAGTTAATCTTAGGAGTATGGCAAACGTTCCGACTAGTACTTGGAACAGAATACGCCGAACACTCCCGGCATCCGATAGGACAAGTGAATGAAAATCGTGCCCCCCCACACACTGGTTCGAAATTGGCCGATCATACTATCCATTCTGGTTGCTACGGCTAGCCCTAGTTGGGCCCAAACCAGGGACCTGCATCTTCCCCCACCCACATTTACCGACGCAACTAAAACCTTTCAGGCTGGGCGATTCCGCGAAGCTTTAACGATACTCGACGGTCAACTTGAATCAACCACCAGCGAAGACCTGCCGCTTGAAGCACTTGTTCTTCGGGCCGAGCTTTACGGACACCTCGGTTACTACCAAGAGTCCATAACGGATTGGCAGACGGTAATGGACCGGGCAGTGTGGATGCGGACCTTTGCCAGGCGGGCTCTGGTAAAGAATCTTGCTGGCCGAGATCTTGCCAAACAATCCGACTCAATTCTTTCAGACCTTACACGTGAAGACCTAAATCGACATCTTGATGTCACATTGATCGTAGCTGACGCATACCGAAACACCGGTGACACACTGGCGGCGAGGCGCCTTTACCGTCAAGTGGTTAACCGCCAGCCTCGTGGTCCTTTAGGCGACGCTGGTCGTTTGGGCATTGCTGCCGCTTGGGAACAAGCGGGTGACGTAGCTTCGGCAATTGTTGCGTTGCACGAGACAAAAATTCACCACAGTCAGTCAACCACATTCGAAGTGGCTTTAACGTCTGAACGCCGCCTTGTGGCTCAACACGGCGTTGCGTCTCGAAAATTTACAGAGACACAATATCGCACCCTGGTACACAGATTACGAAACGCGTCTCGATTTGAGTTGGCGCGTGAGTTGATCGAAGATTGGCGGAATTCCAATACTGCTGAGCAACAGAAAGATCAAATTGAAGCCGAGTGGATCGCGACCCTTTATGCGCAGCGGGCCAATGAAGAAGGCGTCGCAGCCTGCCAGGAGTTCTACGAACACTTTCCTCAAAGCCCGCTACTCCCGAACATCCGTCTAACTGACTTCAGACTCGCCGTCCGCATGGTCGATACCGACCGCGCCAAACGCAGTGGCTTGGACATATGGGAAGGTCGGATCCCCAATGCGACGCCTAATCAACGCCGAAGCGCCGCCACCCTTCTCGCGGCATATTTAGTAGCTGTCGGAGATATCATCGACGGCCTTGATCTCTATCGAGAACTTTTCACGTCAGCGCAATCGCCTGACGAAGAACGAGCGGTACTTTGGAAGGCTGGTGTCGCCGCGCTACGGATTGGTCAGACCGAACGAGCTCTTGTGAACCTCCGAAGCTTAATCGATCGTAATCCCAGCGGTGAACTTGTGCCCGCTGGATTGTACTGGCTTGGCGTTGCAGAGCTTCAGGGTAATACTGAAGCCGGAATCCGCACTCTGAACTCTGTCGTTAAACGTTTTCCCTACCACTACTACGGCATTCGCGCTCAAGAGAGATTAAGACGTTTAACCGATAATACCGACACTGTCGGCAAAGTGACCCTGACATTCCCGCAGTTATCAGTAACCCAGCAAACGACAAACCGAGCGGAATACCGAGCAGCAATGACCCTCGCACGTGCCGGTCTCGTTGACGACGCGGCCTGGTACCTTCGACGCTTACTGTCAGGGCAAGACAACAAGGGACTGGCATTGTTGGCATCAAGAGCCTCGGCACAGGCAAACAATTACGCCGAAGTGGGGAGAATTTTAGTCAATCACTTTAATCCGTTTCTTCAACGACCCGCACTGGGACTTCCAGATGATTTTTGGCATCTAGTTTACCCTCGTCCGTTCTGGGACGCCGTAACGCAATCAGGCACGAACTATGCCGTTGACCCGTTCTTGCTCGTATCACTGATGCGGCAGGAATCACGCTTTGATCCGAATGCCCGTTCGAACGTCGGCGCCATCGGTCTATTTCAGATCATGACCTACACCGCCGAGGCTCTAGCTCATCGAGCTGGTGTTCCTAACTTACTTGACAACGGTTCAGTTAACGAATCGACGCTCGCTCACCCGGCCGTAAACTCAGCTATTGCGGCAAGATTAACTGCCGATCTACTTGACATATTTGAGGGCGCAAACGCTCCAGTCGCTGCTTCTTACAACGCGGGGGAAGATCGAGTAGCCGTTTGGTGGGCTGCGGCCAGTGACGTACCAGAGGATTTCTTCGTTGATACGATCCCTTACTCTGAGACACGACGCTTCGTGCGGGAAGTTCTCGCTAACCGATCAGCCTATGAACGCGTCTACGGTGGTCAATAGCCCAGCGCGGTACTGCCGACTCTCCGACGGTCTGGAGCTCCTTCAAGCACATCGGCAGTTACGTCGTATCGAATAACTTGAGCCGCACCCTGACTGTCAACAACTTGGAGATGATGACCTTGTGATTCAAGGAGGGCTATCGTATCAGGTGATAGACCGTGACGTTCGTAACTAATACGATCAGGCAACCACTGATGATGAAATCTTGGTGCGTCAACAGCTTCTTGAATATTCATACCGAAATCGATGACGTTAACGATTGTCTGCAACACAGTGTTGATGATCGTCCGACCACCCGGACTCCCCGTAACCATAAAGAGGTTACCGCCCTTTTCAACAATGGTCGGCGTCATGCTCGAAAGCATGCGTTTCCCGGGTCTGGCAAGATTGGGTTCTGTACCGATGCGTCCCTCTGCATCAGTCATACCGGGACCTGGATTAAAGTCCCCCATTTCGTTGTTCAGTAAGAAACCGGCCCCAGGAACAACAATTTTTGACCCGTAGAGTTGCTCAAGCGTATAAGTCAATGACACAGCTTGTCGATCAGAATCGACAACTGATAAATGGGTTGTCTCGGCACCTTCAATGGGCCACTCAAAAGAAACAGGTGAAGAGCTAGAGGCGCGGTCCAGCTGAATGGTGGCACGCAACCGTTCAGCATATGACTTAGACGACAACAGAGAAATTGGCATCGTGGGATTAAACTTTGGGTCGCCGAGATAACGAGCGCGGTCGGCAAAAGCTCGCCTCATTGCCTCGACCATAACGTGAACGGTCCGCGTAGACCCGAAACCAAATTCGGCCAGCCCATAACCTTCCAAGATATTAAGCATTTGAACAAGCGCAGTTCCACCAGAGCTAATGGGCGGCATTGAAATAATCTCGTGCCCCCGATAAGTCGTTCGTATAGGTGTGGTGCGATGAGACCGATAGTTCGCCAAGTCACGGCGTGTAATTAGCCCGCCGTTTGCCCGCATTTCTGCTTCAATCAACTGAGCGGTCCGACCACTATAAAATCCTGAGGGCCCCTGGATTCCAATCCGCTCGAGTGTGCTGGCGAGCTCTTCTTGCCTGAAACGTTCCCCCGCTTGGTAAGGTTCACCGCCATTAGAAAACTGCTGAACCGAAGCGTCGTATTGAGCCATCCTCGGAAGCACCGCAGCCAAAGAGCCAGCCAAGTCGTGGGATACGATGAATCCGTTTCGAGCAAGATCAATAGCAGGGTCCAGAAGACGTTGCCACGAAAGTCGACCATGGTCGGACCACGCTAGGTACAACCCGGATACGGTACCTGGGACACCGACAGCAATGTGACTGTTGTGATGACGCGTACTATCGTACACTCCATCAATTGAGAACATAGATGGTGACGAAGCGGCTGGGGCCATTTCACGAAAGTCGTACGCCACAGAAGCCCCTACGGTCGGCCGAAAAACAATAAATCCTCCACCACCAATATTTCCTGCTTGTGGATATGTCACAGCCAGAGCAAACGCCGTCGCGACAGCGGCATCGACAGCAGAACCCCCGTCACGCAACACTTGCAGTCCAATCGCAGTCGCCAACGGTTCTGCTGCAACAACCATTCCGTACCGCGACTCCACTGGCTTCGTGCTGGCGGTCGATATGTCACCCCCAGTAATCACCGCAACAACAAGAAGTAAGGTTCTCAACCGGTTCAGCCCTCGTGGTTTCACCCTGATTCCCCCAACCGGATTTGTCGTAGGCGTCCCCATGAACGAATCATAACGTTTGAGGGCTGGAACAGAAATGTTTCAGTTCTTGCATCACCCGCCCCACTCAAAAGTAAGATACAAATATAAAGCCGATTCGGCGGCCCTTTCGACGAGCGTCCGATGTTTAATTGGGTTTGGACTCTTTGGTGCAGCGGTAGCGCTCCACCTTTACCAACGAAGGCCAGATGATGGGTGACCCCCTAACGAGTGAATTAGACCGTTACAAGGAGGACTTTCGAGATAATCGATCGACGGCCCGAAATCTGTTTTCAACGCTGACACCTCAAGAATTCAACTGGAATCCCAAGAAAGAATGCTGGTCCATCGCTCAGTGTCTGACACATTTGATTATCAGTTCAGAACTCTATAGCAACGCTATTTTGACCGCTGTATCTACCGCCGAGCCTGCTCGGAAAAGTGACCCAGGTCCCTATCAGTATGGCCTATTGTCTCGCATGATGATTAAGTCGTTAGATCCGAGCAATCGAAGAGCATACAAAGCTCCTCGGAAGTTTACACCTCCATTCATTCACTACCCCGTTGATTCAGTGATTGCGGATTTCGAAGCAAGTGGCGACCAGTGGGAAGAGTGCCTAAAATGCTCAAACGGCCTCAATTTAGCCAAAGTAAAGGTCACATCTCCCGTGATGCCTCTGCTACGATTTCAATTGGGTGCTACATTTGCGATGATGGTGATGCACGAACGACGACACTTGCTACAAGCCCAGACGGTTACGACTACTGCTGGATTCTCAGATATACCACTGGAGGACTCTTGACCAAAGAAGACCTAATCGACCGACTGAACGAAGACCTTGCGAGCGAACTGGGTGCGGTCATCATGTATCTCACCTACGCCGCGAAGGCCACAGGACCTTATCGCCCTCAACTCGCACAGTTTTTTCTTGCCGAAGTTGCCGACGAACAATTACATGCACAGTACTTATCGAACAAAGTAGTAGCACTTGGCGGTGAACCAACAACCGTGCCCCGCCCGGTTCCGCTCCCAGATTCAAACCGAGGGATGCTTGAAGAAGTATTGAGGGCCGAACGTGAGGCCACAGAGAGTTACACTCAACGGGCTCAACAAGCTGAAGATTACGGCGACAAAGGCCTTGTAGTTCAACTCGAGGACTTCATCCGTGACGAAAGTAGTCACGTCGAAGAGACAGAACGCATCCTTAGGGACTGGCCCGTGTAGCAGGCAAACCAACATCCGGGCTGGAAAAATCAGAAAGTTATATCCTGCCACGCTATTACTATGTCCGAACGAGTTTTCGAAATTTGATGCGGTGCGGGCGATCAGCAGTTGATCCTAAACGTCTGCGTCTATCAGCCTCATATTCGGCGTAGTTACCTTCGAACCAAACCACATGTGAACTGCCTTCAAAGGCTAGGATATGAGTCGCGATACGGTCCAAAAACCAGCGGTCATGACTGACGACAACAGCACAGCCCGCGAAGTCGACCAACGCATCCTCGAGAGCCCGAAGCGTGTCGACATCTAGATCATTCGTCGGTTCGTCAAGCAGTAAGAGGTTGGCACCGCCTTTCAACAGCTTCGCCAAGTGAACGCGATTGCGTTCTCCACCCGAGAGAGTCCCGACTAACCGCTGCTGGTCACCGCCTTTAAAATTAAACGAAGCCACATAAGCCCGCGACGCGACCTTCCGTTCACCGAGCATGACTTCGTCGTTCCCCTGAGAGATTTCCTCCCACACCGTCTTGTCAGAATCGAGCGCATCTCGATTCTGATCAACATACCCTAGCTTAACTGTGTCACCGAGGCGTAATGTCCCGGCGTCTGCCTGTTCTTCGCCCGTTATCAGACGAAGTAGCGTCGTCTTGCCGGCGCCATTAGGGCCGACAACTCCAACAATACCCGCTGGTGGCAATGTAAATGACAGGTCATGTATGAGTACATGGTCATCATGGTAGCTCTTCCGAAGACCTTCGGCCTCAACCACCACGTCGCCTAGTCGTGGCCCAGGCGGGATATAGATTTGGAACGCTTCAATCCTCCGTGTTGCATCTTCAGTCAACAACCGTTCGTAGGCGTTGAGCCGAGCTTTACCCTTCGCTTGGCGGGCACGTGGCGACATTTGGATCCATTCAAGTTCCCTTTGTAATGTCCGTTGCCGCCGAGCTTCTTGTTTCGCTTCAACCTGAAGTCGTTTTTGCTTCTGTTCCAACCATGACGAGTAATTTCCTTCCCACGGAATTCCGGCACCACGGTCAAGCTCCAAGATCCAGCCAGCAACATTGTCTAGAAAATATCGATCGTGAGTAACAGCCACGACAGTTCCTCTGTAGTCGGCCAAGAACCGTTCAAGCCACGCTACCGTCTCAGCATCAAGATGATTCGTCGGTTCATCTAATAAAAGTAAGTCAGGCGATTGAAGTAAAAGACGACACAGTGCCACACGGCGAATCTCGCCGCCCGAAAGAGCTGAAACAGGTGTCCGGCGAGGCGGCAACCTCAAAGCATCCATCGCCATTTCTACTCGTGAATCAATATCCCATGCGCCTGCCGCCTCAATACGATCTTGCAGTTCTCCCTGTTCTCTCAACATATCTTCAAGATCGGAATACCCCTGCGATAGTAAAGCGGTTATCTCGTCATACTG
>CEUS01284577.1_pt1 | contig 40233 bp, 46 predicted proteins | sample 427031 | NCBI WGS metagenome assembly CEUS01 (sample SAMEA2622837, study PRJEB7988) | marine metagenome | biome: marine biome (ENVO:00000447); feature: marine epipelagic mixed layer (ENVO:xxxxxxxxx); material: "saline water (ENVO:00002010), including plankton (ENVO:xxxxxxxx)" | depth 140 m | reverse complement strand
TTGCTCCGCAAGCCTCTCGACAAAGGCTCACGCTGCACCGCGTTGTAGGGCCAGCTTTCCGTGGGCCTGGGTTGTCCCCACACCAAGCAATAGATCTCGAACTTAGGCCTTCGCGGGACTCTAGTTCACAGAACTACCTCGGAGGTGTGCTCATCCCACCTATTGGACTTCAGGATGGAGACTCCATTGTTGTAGATGAGGTTCCGAGCTTGCTGGACAGTTATTTCGTGAGGGTCTCGGGCATGGTTCGATCGCCAGGAGAATTTCCTTGGGAGGAAGGAATGACACTCCGGAATCTGCTAGAACTCGCCCGTGGTCCAACCGTCGGAGCAGACCTCCGCCAGGCACAAGTATCTCGACTCCCAATGACCCGTGAGTCGGGGAATATCGCTGAAACCATCGATGTCCCCCTAGACTCTAGCTACTTAACTGAGAGAGACATGGAGGGTCGCTACGCCGGTCCACCTGGAGTTGAGTTCCCCTCGCCCGGCACTAGTCCCGAATTTCAGCTTGAGCCATTTGATCGGATACGGATCAGTCCACAGCCCAGCTTTGAAATGCCCGAAGCCGTGCTGATAACTGGCGAGGTAGCAGTCACTGGTGAGTACACGCTTGTGACCACGACGGACCGGGTCGCTTCGCTCGTGGGTCGGGCAGGTGGGCTCCTCGATACAGCGTATCCAGAGGGTGCTCGCCTCTTCAGGGCCCAGGACGGATTAGGCCGCATTGATCTAGACCTCCCAACTGCTCTAGTGGCACCCGGTGGAACAGAGGACTTAGCCCTTCAGCCGGGTGACTCGCTCCACATACCGGAGTATTCTCCGACAGTACGTGTGCAGGGTGCCGTGAACTCCCCTGTGACAGTGCTCTATCGCGAGGGAGAAGATTTAGAGTATTACATTGGCAATGCAGGTGGGTATCGGAGCGACGCTGACGAAGGCCGAGTATCAGTTCGCTATGCGAATGGTCAGGCTGAAATTCGCGAGAAAGTTTTGCTTTTCTGGTCCCGGTCTCCCACCCCAGGACCGGGAAGCGAAGTGTTGGTACCTGCTGAAATTCCGGATCTCGGACCCTCCTTGTACGAGACCCTTACGCCCTTGGTAGGGATGATGGGAACGGTCACAGCTCTGATTCTTGCCGTCACCAGATAAGCACCTAACCCTTTGCAATCCAGCCCGAACCGACCTCCCTGCCCTCTCTGGGTGTGACGTGTCGCGCATCGATGAGGATGCGTGCCTTAGCTAAAATCCACTCGTAGTCGAAGTCGGAATGGTCTGTGACGATTACTACTGCGTCCGCCTCGGTCAGAGCGTCTTCGGTCAGGGTAACGGATGTCAGCCGCGTCTCCTCTTCAACCAACTCAGGCACAAATGGGTCATGATATGAGACGCTAGCACCATCTGCTTTTAGCAATTTCAGAACATCAATCGCGGGCGACTCTCGCACGTCTTGAACGTCGCGCTTATAAGCAACACCTAACAAAAGGATGCGAGACCCACCTACAGACTTCTGGACCCGGCCTAAAGCTTCCCGGACTTTATCAACAACAAAACTCGGCATCTCCGCGTTGATTTCTGATGCCAGTTCAATGAATCGGGTTTTGTAGTCCAGGGTCCGCATCTTCCAAGACAAGTAGTGTGGGTCAATCGGGATACAATGTCCTCCGAGCCCTGGGCCCGGGGTAAATTTCATAAAGCCAAATGGCTTAGTCGCTGCCGCATCTATAACCTCCCACACATCGATCCCAAGACGGTCAGCGATCAGTGCCGTCTCATTCACCAAGCCTATGTTCACGGCCCGGAACGTGTTCTCTAGAATCTTGGTTAACTCGGCTACCTCCGTTGAGGAGACCGGCACGATGGTATCGAGAAAACGCTCATAAAAATCGACAGCTGCGCGCGTGCAGCTGGAGGTGATCCCTCCAACCACCTTCGGCGTGTTCTTGGTTAACCAGGTCTTATTACCCGGATCTACGCGCTCAGGAGAAAAACACAGGTGAAAATCTCGCCCGACCCTCAATCCATTTTTCTCTAGTGCTGGCAACAAAATTTCCCGAGTAGTCCCTGGGTACGTGGTAGACTCAAGAATTAAGAGCTGGCCCTCTTTAAGTCCGGCAGCAACAGCCTCAGAAGCAGCAAGAATGTGTGAGACATCAGGGTCCCTGGTCTTGGAAAGAGGAGTAGGGACACAGATAGAAATGACGTCACAAGCACTTAGCCGGCTCATGTCTGTGGTAGCACTAAGCATCCCGGCTTCATTGAGGGCAGCCACGCAATCGTCCGAAACACCTCGGACGTTTGACCGGCCAGCATTGATCCCCGCTGCTACCGTCTCCTTTACGTCAAATCCGATTACTTGAATGCCACTTGTTGCAGCTTCTATACCCAGAGGTAGCCCTACATATCCTAGACCAATAATACCAAAGACAGTGTCTTTCTCTTCAGTCATCCAGGAATCATCCCCCATAGGGCTGAGCGCTAAACCGATAGTGATCAGTCAACAACGGTTATGGCAACTTAAGGGATACGGTCTGGCACCAGTCTTGGTTGGCTAAGTACCAATCCACGGTATCACGAAGTCCTTCCTCAAACGAAATACGAGGGGCCCACGATAACTGACTATTTGCTCGCGACGAATCGAGGGCGTAGCGACGGTCATGACCAGGCCGGTCGCTAACGTGCGCGATAAGCGACTCAGACTTGCCAAGAATCCCAAGGATTTCTCGCACCACATTGAGATTCGTAAGCTCAGAGTCACCACCAAAGTTGTAAATATCACCTGACTCTCCCTGCTCGGCAGCACTCAGGAGACCCCTGCAGTGATCCCTCACATGGATCCAATCTCTTACATGCAAGCCGTCACCGTACACTGGCAAGGTCTCGTCAGCCAGGGCGCAGGTGATCATCACGGGAATCAGCTTCTCCGGGAATTGGTAGGGACCATAGTTGTTTGAGCAGCGAGTTATAACGACGTCAAGGCCATGAGTCCTTTGGTATGCGATCGCAAGATGGTCAGCCGCAGCCTTGGTCGCCGAATAGGGGGAGCGCGGCGCAAGCGGCGTCTCTTCCGTAAACTTAGTCGCGAGCGGATCGGCGACCGCAGGGTCTCGCCAGGGAAGTTCACCATACACTTCATCCGTGGAGACTTGTACAAAACGGCTTACCCCACAGGCGCAGGCCGCAGCTAGTAACGTTGCCGTCCCTAGAACATTGGTGCGAACGAACGGGGTAGCCTCCACAATTGACCGGTCGACATGTGATTCAGCCGCAAGATTGAAGACTACATCCACTCCCTCCATCGCAGCATCGACCAATTCAGCATCGCATATGTCGCCATGAAGAAAGCTGTAACGGGGATCATCAGCGACGTCAGCCAAACTTTCCAAGTGACCCGCATAGGTCAAAGCATCAAGATTCACGACATAAGCTTCCGGACGCTCCGCGAGCAGAAGCTTAATAAAGTTCGACCCAATGAACCCTGCCCCTCCAGTGACTAAGTACTTCACGAGTCCTCTAGTCGACCCACCAAGACGGGATTACCCTGATCAGCCGCAACAAGCTCTCCTGCTCGGTGCAGTGAAGCCACGGTTCCAGCATCGGTCCACCAACCCGTCAAAATATGATGCTTCATAGCCCCCCATTTGATGTACTGATTATTTACATCAGTGATTTCAAGCTCACCCCGTTGTGATGGCTCCAGAGTGCGAATGACGTCGAAAACTCTGTTGTCGTAAAGGTAGCAACCGGTGACAGCAAGACGGCTGTCGGGTTCACGGGGCTTCTCCGCGACACTGGCAACTCTGTCACCGTCGATGGTGGCGACACCAAACCGTTCAGGATCGTCGACCTCCTTTAGTAGGATCACAGCCCCATCAGGGTTAGTCTGGAAATCAGAGATAGCTTTCTCCAAAGGGTCCTGAAAAATGTTATCTCCGAGTAGTACCGCCACTGGCCCGCCAGCAGCAAAGACTTCCGCTAGTAGCAGGGCATCGGCAATACCACCATGCCCTTCCTGATGGGTATAGTGCAGATGTTTAAGGCCAAACTCGTGACCATCTCCCAATAAGCTTAGGAAATCGTCCTTGTTTTCCGCACCGGTCACGACTAGAACGTCGGTTATGCCAGCATGTACGAACTGCTGGAGAGGGTAACAGATCATCGGTCGGTTATAGACAGGCAGCAGGTGCTTATTCGTCACCCGAGTCATTGGAAGTAGCCTCGTCCCTAGACCACCGGCTAAGAGCACACCCTTCATAGCTTCAACTACCAATACTCGTTCTTGCAGTGCATAAAACTCCTCAGGGCATCCTGCCAACTTGGCATTGGTCTGCCGAGCACCTCCTCAGTCTCGGTTAGATCGAGCACGGAGTAGGAAGGCCTTAAGGCAGCCCCACCAAATTCTTCTGAGGATACACCTTCAATATGTATCTCTTTACCATCAAGCCGGAGTACTTCCTGCGCGAGATCCGCCCAGCTGCATTCGCCCTTGTCCCCCACGTGCAGTGTTCCACGCGCTCCCACTTCCAACAGGTCTATGACTGTCGAAGCTGCGTTCCTAACCCACGTAGGCTGGCCCACTTGATCGCTGACAACCCGAAGGGGTGTCTCCCCAGCCAAAGCTTGTCTGAGTATCGCTGGAACGAAGCCCTTTTGATCACCGTATAGCCAACTCAGGCGCACCACCAGTGCAGGGTTAGCGATCTCCCACGTCACCTTCTCGCCCTCGAGTTTCGTCTTTCCATAGACGGACAACGGATTCGCTAAATCCCCAGGAAGGTACGGGGCACGCTTAGCACCATCAAATACGTAGTCGGTTGATATATATACGAAATCCACTCCCTCAGACCCACAAATCGACGCGACATTCTTAGTGCCGTCGCAGTTTACAAGACGCGCAAGCTCTGGCTCTGATTCAGCTTTGTCGACAGCGGTATAGGCAGCGCAGTGAACAACCGCTTCGAGGCCAGCACCTTTAATCGCTGCCGCGACGCTACGCTTGTCGGTTACGTCAAGCTCCGCCCTAGTTAACGGAACTACGCTATGCCCTCTAGTACCAGCCAGGCCCTCAATTTCAGCCCCCAAGAGTCCACTAGCGCCTGTGACAAGGATCTTCATCCCTCTAGCGCGACTCCGGGTTACTTAGCCAAGGGCCCACAGTGAGAACCCGGCTCCCTCACGACAAATAGCACTAAACCCATCGAAGGGATGCGTAAGAGCGAGTGACGTCAGGATGGAAAGACCACGCATTCGCCTCATGAACTTAAGTTGAGATCAGCGCTCTGAGACTGCCACCGGGGGTGCCTTGGTAATCTTGCCGGCAGAAATACAGCGGGTGCAAACCCGGACACGGCGGCGGATGCCACCCTCAGTCAATATCTTGACCGTTTGAAGGTTCGGTAGCCAACGCCGCCGAGTCTTATTGTGCGCGTGGCTGACATTGTTGCCCGTGGCTGGACCTTTGCCACAGGAGTAACAAACCCTCGACATGCTAGTTGGCGTCCAGTTGCTCAGCAGCGATGAAATGGGTCGTAAAGCCTGCAGCGAGTCCATCTCCCTCACTGATACGGCCTGACTCGACCCAGGCAGCAGCGACCGACTCACTCATTGCTGTAAGTGTGCCGGTTACTGTGACAGTCGACTCAGCAGCTACCTGAACACTGTCTGCAAGCATTGCGTCGGAAAGGGAAACCAGGAACGGACCTTGTGGGAAATCCAGCCAAAAGCCCTGCTGGCCCAGCATACTCGCAACCTCTACTCCGACAATCCGGATAAGCTGGTCCTCATACCCGCTCGCGTCCGGCTGGAGACTAATGGGCATAACGACTGTTGCACTGGCAAAAGCATCAACCTCGTCTTCCGCCTCGTCCATCTCCTCCACGACCTCGCGTTCCGCTAGCTCGATAGCTGCCTGGCCGTTGAGCCAATACATAAAACCACCAATGACAGCAAAAGCCAGGATCATCATAACCATGCTGAGGTCTGCCGCGCCGCGTCGGGAAGCCTGCTGCACCATTTCCGTCTTCCTGTAGTTGTATGTCATAAGAGCGCGCAAACTAGCTGACTAGCTCAATTAGCGACATCTCAGCCGCATCACCTTTACGGTGGCCAACTTTTAGGATCCTCGTATAGCCTCCAGGCCGCTCCTCGTATCTTGGAGCGATGTCTTCAAAGAGCTTACCCAATACTTCACGGTCTTGAATCTTACGACCTGCGAGTCTCCGAGAGTGAACGTCCCCCCGGCGGGCTAGCGTAATCAAACGCTCAGCATAGGGTCGTAATTCCTTAGCCTTTGCCGTAGTGGTCTCCACCCGTTCATGCCTGAAAAGCGATGTCACAAGGTTACGCAGCAGCGCCTTTCGGTGAGTAGCCGTGCGGGAAAGCTCCCTACCCTTCTTACGATGACGCACTTCTAATCCTGACTACCGGCAGAAGCCTCAATCTCTTCGCCGATGAAGAACAAGCGACCATCTTCCCCCTGCTCCAACTGCATCCCGAATCGGAGGTCATGTTCGCCGAGAAAATCCCGGATCTCCGTAAGCGACTTCTTACCAAAGTTTTCGATCTTGAGCATATCATCCTCAGACCTTTGCACGAGATCTCCGAGCGTGGGGATATTTTCTTTCTGCAGGGAATTGCGAGAGCGCACCGAGAGCTCTGCCAAGTCTTCAATAGGTCTCTCGAAAAGATCCTGCAGTTGCTCTGGCACGACGACTGCGCCGGGAGGGGCTACTTCAGGGATGCCACCTTCTCCGAAGTAAAGCATGTATTCTAGATGCTTCCTCACCAACTCTGCTGTATATGCCACAGCCTCTTCTGGATCCAAAGAACCATCAGTCTCGACATGCAGGGTTAGCCTATCAAAGTCGGTCTCCTGTCCTACGCGGGTCTCCTCTACTGAGAAATTAGCCCGACGAACCGGGTTGTAGATCGAGTCGACACGAACAAGGTCGACGGGAGCACCACGCGGAATCTCATGAGCATCCGCGAGAACAAAGCCTCTACCCTTATCAACGTGCAACTCCATGGTTACCGATCGGTCTTCTTGGAGCGTGAATAGATGATGCCCTGGGTCGATCACCACTGAACCTGCGCTCTCTTGGATCAGTGCAGCAGTCACGGGCCCTGCTTTTTTGGCCTGGAGCTCCAACACTGCACTCTCCACATCTTCATCCAGTGTAATGACTAGTGACTTGATATTCTGGATAACCTGGTGCACATCCTCGACGACTCCCTGAATCGTCTGATGTTCGTGCACGACTCCGTCGATTCGAAATGCCCAGACCGCAGCACCCCGAAGCGATGAGAGCAAAACCCGACGAACTGAATTACCCAGCGTGTGACCGAATCCACGTTCGAGCGGCTCAACTATGAATTGAGCCGAGCGGGCGCCCTCCTCCGGATAAACGGCTTCAATGCGCTCGGGCAGTACCAGTCCTGTCAGATCTATATCCACCTTGTCCTCCTGATTACAGCGTTGACGCCCACCGAAATAAGGTGCAGCGCATGGGCATTACTTGGAGTAGAGCTCTACGATGAGCTGCTCTTGAACTGCAAGCGGAATATCGCTTCTGGCCGGCTGCCTCACCATTCGTCCAACTCGAGCCTTCTCATCCAGAGCCAGCCACTCAAGGAGCGTGGGTCGCGTGCGGGCTTCCAAGGATGCCTCCACCGGCAAGAGATCCTTGGATCTCCCTTTAATAGCGATCTCATCACCTGGGGACACCCTAAAAGACGGGACATCCACAATGCGACCGTTTACTTCAACATGACGGTGCCGCACGAGCTGCCGCGCCTGATTCCTGCTCGATGTAAAGCCGAACCGGAATACGATATTGTCTAATCGTGACTCCAAGGCAACGATTAGATTATCCCCCGTGATGCCAGGGATGCTAGCAGCTCGCTTGAACAAATTCCTGAACTGCTTCTCGTGGAGTCCGTAGATTCTCTTGACCTTCTGCTTTTCCCTTAATTGTAGCGCGTAGTCCGACTGCTTCTTTCGCCGTGACTGTGCCGGACCATGCTGTCCGGGCGGGTAGGCTCGCCTCTCCACGGGACATTTTTCCGTGTAGCATTTTTGCCCCTTCAGAAAAAGCTTCTGACCCTCGCGGCGACAGAGCTTGCAGACAGGTCCTGTATAGCGTGCCATTATATCAGTTGATCGGTTCCTAGCCCTCTAAACGCGGCGCTTTTTCGGGGGCCGGCACCCGTTATGTGGTAGCGGAGTCACATCCTCAATAGACTTGATGAAAAGACCAGCGGCAGCGAGCGCCTGAATCGCAGATTCACGACCAGACCCCGGACCCTTAACACGAACGTCGATCCTCTTCACGCCAAGCCCAACTGCTTCTCGCCCGACCTGCTCCGCAGCCACGGTCGCAGCAAAGGGAGTAGACTTTTTCGAGCCCTTAAAACCCGCTGTGCCAGCGCTGGCCCATACAACCACGTTCCCGGTATTATCAGTGATCGTGATTATAGTATTGTTGAACGTCGCCTTGATATGTGCGACGCCCTCAGCTTCGACAACCTTCTTTGAGCGCTTTGTGCGGGGTGTCACCACGTTGGATTAGTCCTCCCTAGGTACCTGAATCGGTGCTAAATGAGACCGCGGACTCGTAGCGGCTACTTCTGCGGTGCCTTCTTTTTCCCGGCGATTGCCCTACGAGAGCCCTTATGTGTGCGAGCATTGGTATGGGTCCGTTGGCCCCGTACCGGCAAACCCCTGCGGTGCCTCAGCCCGCGATAGCAACCAATGTCCATGAGGCGCTTGATGTTCATCGACGTCTCAGTCCGCAAGGGACCCTCAACCTTATAGTTGCCTTCAATCTGCCTACGAATCCGATTCACATCGTCGTCGTCTAGGTCCTGAGTACGTCGGCTTCCGTCGACCCCACAAGCTTCAATAATCTGTTTTGCACTTGTGTGGCCGATTCCATAGATGTACGTGAGAGCGATCTCGATTCGTTTTCCCCTCGGAAGGTCGACGCCAGCGATACGTGCCATTCTAGAGTAGCCCTAACCTTGCCGTTGCTTATGCTTAGGATTCCGCGAACAAATAACACGCACCACACCCTTACGGCGGATGACCTTACAGTGCTCGCAGATTGGTTTAACGCTGCTTCGGACCTTCACTTCCGCTCCCTCATACCGTTTATAGCATAGCTTAGTAGTTTAACCAGCATCAGATAAGGCTTCAAGCACTACTCGGTGCTTCATGACCGATCGCGACTGAAGTACCTATGCCAGTTAGGATTCTAGGGCCCTCCATAGTAATCCCGACAGTGTGCTCAAAATGGGCCGACAACGACCGGTCCGCGGTTGCAACTGTCCAGCCATCAGACATAGTTCGGATTTCAGGTGACCCTGCAGTCAGCATAGGTTCAATAGCTATCACCATCCCTTCCCTCAGAAGCGGACCATGACCGGGACGCCCAATATTGGGCACCTGAGGCTCCTCGTGCACTTCGCGCCCTACCCCATGCCCTACAAGCTCACGAATAATGCCATAATCTGTTCCCGCGACGGCCTTCATGACTGCAGCCCCAATATCCCCCACGTGATTCCCAGGAGTTGCCGCTTCAACTGCAGCTGCGAGCGCCCGCTCAGTTACGTTCATTAGGTCCTGAGTCCCCTCGGAAACCTCACCTACCTGAAATGTCCAAGCAGAGTCAGAACACCAACCCTCGAGCCGCACACCGACATCCACCGAGACTATATCACCCTCGCCGAGCATGCGCTCCTGGCTCGGTATACCATGAACCACTTCTTCATTGACCGAAACGCATACTGCCCCAGGAAATCCATAAAGACCCTTAAAGGCTGGGAATGCCCCTTCATGGCTGACGATATAGCTTTCGCAAAACGTATTGATCTCACCAGTTGAGATCCCAGGAACAATGCGCGTCGGAAGTTGCTTCAGAAGCCCCGCTATGATGGCGCCTCCACGCGCAATCGTATTCACTTCAGTCGCAGTACGTAAATGAATCACGTATGCACCTCAACTGCGGCTTGAAAGTCAGCATAGACCTCCTCTACATCCCGGTCAGCCTGCACACGAGCCAACGGGGCCTTGCCACCTTCATAGAATGAGATCAACGGGGCCGTCTGCTCCTGATAAACCTGGAGCCTTCGCTGCACTGTCTCAGACTTATCATCCTCCCTGTGGACCAACCCTCCACCACATCGGTCACAGGTCCCTTGGAGGTCTGGTGGTCCGTAATGCGTATTGTACACCGAGCCGCAGTCGGGACAGCTACGTCGCCCGCTTAAACGTTTAACAAGCGTCTCGTTCGGAGCCTCGAAGAGCACTACCATGTCTACCGACCGGTCCGCATCCTTAAGAACCGTCCGCAACCCAACAGCCTGCTCCGTAGTCCTCGGAAAGCCATCGAACAAGACATGTTTGTGCGAGTCGATCGCACCTAAGTGCTCACTGACTAAATCCAAGATCAACTTGTCTGGTACAAGTTCCCCCGCATCCATAAATGACTGTGCACGTGCACCAAGTTGGGTGCGATCTCGACGAGCAGCCCTGAGAAGGTCTCCGGTCGATACATGGGCGCAGTATAACGACTCTGCTAGTTGCAGTGCCTGTGTTCCCTTCCCGACGCCCGGAGGGCCGAGCAGTATGACTACCATCGCAGCTACATGTACCGCTGGCGCCCGCGCATCTTCACCCGGCCTTTCTTCATAAAGCCGTCATAGTGCCTAAGCATGAGCAACTGCTGGGCCTGCTGAACTGTATCCAGACCAACACCCACCACAATGAGCAGGCTTGTGCCGCCAAAGAAGAACGTCTGGATATTAAAAATGTCGAAAATCCAGAACGGTAGTAGTGCTATGAGCGCGAGGTAGATCGACCCAGGAAGAGTCACACGAGTCAGAACCCGATCGATATATTCAGCCGTTCGAGTACCAGGTTTAACCCCTGGGATAAAGGCTCCCTGCTTCTTCAGGTTCTCTGCAAGGTCGACCGGGTTAAAGATGATCGCCGTGTAGAAGTACGTGAAGAATAGGATGAGGAGCCCGTATGCTAAGTAGTACTCCCACGTCTGAGGCTGAAATCTCTCAGCGAGACTGGAGACCCACCCTAAATCTACAAACGCTGCCATAGTACCTGGCATAACAATGAACGACTGAGCAAAGATGATTGGCATCACACCCGCTGAGTTCACTCGCAGTGGCACGAAACTCTTTTGCCCCTCACGGATCCTACCTCTACCCACAACCTTGCGTGGTATTTGAACAGGAATCTTCCGAGCAGCCATGGTCATCGCGACACAACCAGCGCACACACCGACTACGACCGCGAGAAGAGCGACAAGTGCGAAAGCACCGATCTCACCGAGCATGAAGGACTCCCATGTACGTCCGATGGCCGCTGGGAATGTTTCAATGATTGAGAAGAAGATCAGCAATGACATGCCGTTCCCAATCCCATGCTCAGTGATCTGCTCTCCAAGCCACATCACGAAGATAGCGCCCACAGTAAGGGTGATAACCGTGGTGAAAGTGAACATAGCTCCAGGTGTGCTGACCGCCCCCTGGATAGACTGTAAGAAAACAGCGTACCCATAGGCCTGCATCGCAGACAGTAGGATCGTTGTATAGCGTGTCCACTGCGTTAGCTTCTTGCGGCCTTCCTCGCCTTCCTTTTGCAGCTTCTCGATTGTAGAAGAGACTGCCGCAAGCAACTGGAACATGATGCTTGCCGAGATATAGGGCATGATACCCAAGGCAAGAATCGTGGCACGAGACAACCCCCCTCCCACGAACATGTCGTAGATGCCAAAGAAGGTGTTTTGGAGTTGGCCAAATGTCTGACGCAGAATCCCAACGTCGAGGCTGGGGACGGTGATGTGCGCCCCCACTCGGTAGACTAGTAGAATGAAAAGAGTAAAGAGGATCTTCTCTTTAAGTTCCGGAACCCGGAATAGATTCGCGATAGGATTCGTGGCCATAGTCTAATGCTTACCGATCGTCCGTTGATTCCTCGCCAATCACACTCACCGAACCCCCAGCTGCTTGTATCTTCTGCCGGGCACTAGCGCTGAAGGCATGAGCTGACACAGCGAGTGTCTTCGTGAACTCACCCTGTCCTAGCACCTTCACTGGCTTACGAAGGCTCGCTATCAGACCAGCTGCCTTGAGCGCTTCTGGAGATACATCCCCCTCCAAGGACTCGAGATCTCGTACGTTAACAACCTGGAACTCTACGCGATTGAAGTTCTTGAAGCCTCGTTTGGGAATCCGCCGAATGAGCGGCATCTGCCCTCCCTCGAAGCGAGGGTGCACACTTGCTCCAGAACGTGACTTCTGCCCCTTCTGGCCTCGAGTCGCGGTTTTCCCACGACCGGATCCTGGCCCCCTACCGACGCGCTTTTGGTTCCTGCGCGAGCCACGTGTAGGTGTCAAGTCGTGAAGCTCAGCCATCTATCCTCCACAAACGCCGAAATCTGCGTGATACCATTTGTCAGGTTTCATTAGTTGTTGTTCTCAAATTCTTGCACGTCCACCATGTGCGAGATCTTATTGATCATCCCTTGGATAGCAGGCGTATCCTCGTGAATAACACTCTGCTGATGTCGCTTGATTCCGAGTGCCCGCAGTGTCCGCTTATGAGTCTCCTTACGACCTATACCACTCCTAACTTGAGTGATCTTGATCAGTTTTGTTTTCTTCTTAGCCACGCGGTACTCCCAGGCTTTCTATTGACACTCCGCGCTCCTCAGCCACCTGTTCTGCAGTGACGAGATTGGTAAGACCTTCCATCGTTGCTCGAACCACGTTGATCGGATTATTGGCACCCAAACTCTTCGTCAGCACATCTCGGACACCCGCAGCCTCCAATACAGCTCGCACTGGACCACCGGCAATCACCCCTGTGCCAGGTGCGGCAGGGCGCAACAGAACGCGACCTGCACCCCACACCCCGATAATGTCGTGCGGAAGCGTGCCGTTCTCAATTGGCACCTTCACCATGTTCTTACGAGCGCGGTCGAAAGCCTTTCGGATCGCTTCAGCGACTTCATTGGCCTTTGCCAATGAGACACCGACATTGCCCTTCTGGTCCCCAACTGAAACGAGTGCAGAAAATGAGAACCGGCGTCCTCCCTTAACCACCTTAGCAACACGGTTGATAAAGATCACGTTCTCGACGAGATCGGATTCTTTGCCGCGAGGCTGCTTTTTTTTCTTCTTTGGATCCCTGGCCATCAGAACTGGAGACCTCCCTCTCGGGCGCCGTCGGCAAACGCCTTGACCCGCCCATGAAATCTGTACCCTCCGCGGTCGAAAACCACGGATTCAATTCCTTGCACCTTAGCCTTTGCCGCTAAAAGCTTGCCTGCCGCAAATGCCCTCTCAACCCGAGGATTCGAAGTCTCAGCATCGAACTCTCTAAGATCAGATGTTAAAGTCGAAAGTCCCAGAACGGTTTGGCCTGTATCGTCATCAACCAATTGCCCTTCGATGTTCTTCAAGGATCGGAAAACGACGAGGCGAGGCCTATCTGCCGTTCCCTGGACCTTATTCCGGATCCGGAGATGGCGTCGTTGCCGCTGTAGCGCCCTGCTCTTCTTGAGCTTGCTCTGCTTAATCATCTACTAGGCACTCCCAGCCGCAGTCTTGCCGGCTTTGCGCCGGACATGCTCACCCCTATAGCGAATGCCCTTCCCCTTATATGGCTCAGGAGGCCTAAACGAGCGGATCTCTGCTGCCGTCTGCCCGACCTTCTGTTTGTCTATGCCAGACACTACGATCGTTGTCTGGTTGGGACACTCAAGACTAACGCCTTCTGTAGGCTGGTAATCTATCGTGTGGCTGTACCCGAGGTTCAGGGTAATACCCTTTCCCTTTAAGTCCGCTCTATATCCAACCCCAATAATCTCCAGAGTCTTAGAGAATCCATCAGTAACACCGGCCATCATATTATAAATGAGTGAACGGGTTAGCCCGTGGAGCGCCCTATGATCCTTGTGATCCGACGATCGTTCGACCCGTATCTCTGACTCGTCAATCACGACATTCATATCGACATGCACATTGAGCGAGAGTTCACCCTTTGGCCCCTTGATACTCAGCTCTCTATTCGTCTGCTTAGCTTCGATCCCCTTGAGGATCGGAACAGGCATCTTTCCAATTCGCGACATTATTCTTCTCGAACCCCTCTACCAGACCAAGGCCATGACTTCGCCGCCTACGCCTCGGTTTCTTGCTGCTCGGTCGTTCAACAATCCCGCTGATGTCGACATGATCGCCATGCCTAAACCGTTCCTGACACGCGGGATCTCGTCCCTACTGACATAGTGACGGCGTCCTGGGCGCGATACACGCTCTAGATGCCGTATAACTGGCTTACCTTCGTGATATTTTAGGTAGACTCGGAGCACGCCAAAGCGACCGTCTTGAAGAACCTTATGAGCATGGACAAAATGGCTCTCCTCGAGGAGGCGAGCGATTTCGATCTTATTCCTAGATACGGGCATGTCTACCCATTTATGCGCTGCCTGACAGGCATTGCGGATGCGGGTAAGCATGTCCGCGATTGGGTCGGTCATCATCTTCTCACTATCCCCCTACCAACTCGACTTACGGACGCCTGGGATCTCCCCACGAAGGGACATCTCACGGAAGCAGATTCTGCATATGCCGAACTTGCGCAGGTAACCACGAGGCCGGCCACAACGCTGGCACCGGTTCCGAACCCGCACGCCATACTTGGGTGGACGCTTTAATCTCTCAACGAGCGCTTTTCTTGCCATTCAGAATCTCTCTCTTATACAGTCACGCCGATCTGCACCGGCACATGTCCTCGGAAGGGGAACCCTAGTTCGCGCAGCAATGCAAACCCTTCATCGTCCTTGTCGGTAGAAGTCACAACCGTGATATCCATACCATGGATCTTACGAACATTGTCGTAGTCGATCTCAGGGAAAATGATCTGCTCTCGGACCCCCATAGTGTAGTTTCCTCGACCGTCGAAGGACCGTGTACGCAAACCCCGAAAGTCTCGAACCCGGGGAATTGCTGTACTGATTAAACGATCTAAGAAGTACCACATCTTGCTACGCCTGAGCGTTACAGAGGCTCCAATCGGCATGCCCTCTCGAAGGTTGAAATTTGAAACGGACTTGCGTGCTCGGTTCACTAAAGGTTTCTGCCCCGAAATAATCCCAAGTTCGTCGACCACACTCTCCAGAAGCTTCTGATCTTTCGGTGCATCACCCACTCCTACATTCAGCACGACCTTGATTAAGCCAGGAACCTGATGTGGGTTAGCAAATCCGAATTCCTGCTGGAGTGCCGGACGCACATGGTTGTCGTAGTGATTCTTTAGTCTTGGATCCATGGTATTGCTCCCCCTAAACCTATCTAGGCCTGGGGATAGGGTTGCCACTCTTAACTGCAATCCGCTCCTTGGTGCCATCTTCTTCAACACGTGTACGGACGCGACTTGACTCTTCAGTAGCGGAATCGATCAACATCACATTCGAGATATGGATGGGGGCTACAATTGAGATGATACCGCCGTCGGGATCAGCCTGACTCGGCCGAGCATGCTTCTTACGAACATTCACACCTTCGACCCGCACTCTCCCCTCGTCGCGTAGCACCTCAAGCACCGAACCTTCCATATCCCTGTAGTTGCCTCGAATGACCCGGACCCGATCACCCGTAATTATTTGGGGTTTAGGCGATGTCATTACAGGACCTCCGGTGCCAAGGAGACTATCTTCATATAGCGCTTCTCTCTTAACTCTCGGCCCACCGGACCAAAGATGCGAGTCCCCACAGGCTCGCCTTGCGCATTGATCAGCACGGCCGCGTTGTCGTCGAAACGGATATACGTCCCGTCTCGCCTACCTGTCTCTTTAGCTGTGCGAACCACAACGGCCTGCACAATCTCACCCTTCTTAATTCCAGCGTTCGGTATAGCATCCTTAATTGTCGCAACGACCACATCACCCACACCGGCATAGCGCCGCCCAGAGCCACCCAACACCCGAATGCAGAGTGCTGACTTAGCTCCCGTATTATCGACTATCCTAAGGATTGATTCCTGTTGGATCATCGTCCGGCCTCAGTAACAGTTCTCACTCTCAATGCCTTCGACTAAGCCTGCCGCACACTTAAACCAGTCACCCGCCAGCGCTTGGTTTTAGACAGCGGTCGTGTTTCCGAAATGCTCACCGTGTCCCCCACTTTGTACTCGTTCCGCTCATCATGCGCGTGATACCGCTTACTGCGCTTGACCCCTTTCCCATAGAGAGGATGAGGGAAACGACGCTCGACCTTAACCACGACAGTCTTGTCACCTTTATCACTAACCACGACACCAACACGCACCTTCCGACGGTCACTACGGCCACCCGGAGGCGCCTCGGTCAATTCATCCTTCTTGGTCGGCTTGCCCTCATCAACCTCAAGATCGGCGACCTCTACCTGCTCGTGTTCGTTATTACTCATTGGTCTGTAGCTCAGCAGTTTCTGTAAGATCGCGCTCACGAAGGACTGTCTTTAGACGCGCGATGTCTCTACGCACCTGCCGCAACGTCCCAGGGTTCTCTAGTTCCATCATTGCGCCCTGGAAGCGCAGCCTAAACTGTTCTTCACGGAGCTCTTCAAGCCGAGCGGTTATCTCGACATTGTCCCAATCTCGTATGTCTTCAGCCTTCATGTATTCTCAATCCTTAATCAGAGTTGCCGCTCACGAACGACGAATCGGCACTTGATCGGCAACTTCGCCGCACCGAGTTCCATGGCACGCTGTGCTATGTCCTCGGGCACGCCCTCTAGCTCAAACATGATACGACCCGGCCTCACAACAGCGACCCAAGATTCCGGGTTGCCTTTCCCCTTACCCATCCGCGTTTCCGCAGGCTTCTGAGTAATCGGTTTATCTGGAAAAATTCGGATCCAGACTTTTCCGCCACGTTTAATATGCCTTGTGATAGCAACCCTAGCAGACTCGATCTGACGACTTGTGATCCAAGTCGGCTCGAGGGCCTGTAGACCGTATTCTCCAAAAGACACCTTACTACCTCGGTGTGCTGCCCCACGCATACGTCCTTTGTGGAGTTTACGGTGTTTGACTCTCTTAGGTGCTAGCATCTCTTAGTCCTCTGATCACGCGCCCGTGGAGTAAGTCCGACCCCGACGCTCTTCTACTACCTCACCTTTGAAGATCCAGCACTTCACGCCGACGCACCCGTAGGTGGTGAACGCCGGCACCTGTGCGTAGTCGATATCCGCCCGCAAGGTATGTAATGGAACCCGCCCCTCGTTGTAGCCCTCAGTACGTGCAATCTCTGCGCCACCTAATCGACCTGCACACTGAATCTTGATTCCTTCAGCTCCAGCGCGTACAGCGGATTGTACGGCACGCTTCATTGCCCGGCGGAACGAGATACGCTGTCTCAACTGATGAGCTACGTTTTCGGCTACCAGATATGCGTTGACCTCTGGACGCTTGATCTCCTCAACGTTAACTGAGATATCAGCTTTAGTAAGGACCCCTAGTTCGTCACGAAGCTTGTCGACCTCAGCGCCTCTCTTCCCAATGACAACGCCTGGGCGAGCCGTGTGCAAAGTCACCACAATCTTGCTGGGCTTACGCTCAATCTCGACATGGCTCAGCGCGGCGTGTGAAAGTCTCCGACGCAAATACTTGCGAATTGTCTCGTCCTCGTGGAGGAGCCGAGGAAAATCACGTTCCGCGTACCAACGCGATTTCCAGTCCTTTACAATACCGAGCCTGAAGCCCGTTGGGTGTGTTTTCTGTCCCATGACTTATGAGTCCTTCTGATCGACGACCACAGTAATGTGACTCGTTCTCTTTCGGATTGGTGATGCTCGTCCTTGAGCACGAGCCCGCCAACGGCGTAAAGTGGGGCCTTCATCAACGTAAGCCTCGCTCACGAAGAGTTCATCCACATCGAGCACACTGCCGTCATCCTGTGATCTTTCTTGGGCGTTTGCAACAGCCGACCGCAGCGTCTTACCTACTGGTTCCGCAGCTCTCTTCTTCGAGAACTGGAGAGCCGCGTATGCTTCATTTACGGGCTTCCCGCGAATCTGGTCTACCACGAGACGCACCTTACGGGCGCTCATGCGGACGCCACGGGCTATAGCTCTAGCTTCCATTATTGACCTGCCGATCGCTTATCAGCCAGCCTACCCGAGTGTCCCCTAAATAAACGGGTGGGCGAGAACTCGCCGAGTTTATGACCGACCATATTCTCCGTCACGTAGACGGGGATGAACTTGTTGCCATTGTGCACCGCGATCGTATGTCCCACAAAGTCAGGTGAAATTGTCGACGCACGGGACCAGGTCTTGATGACGTTCTTCTCTCCCCGTGCGTTCATTATTTCGATCTTTTCGAGGAGCTTGTCCTCAATGAACGGCCCTTTCTTTACGCTGCGCGGCATAGCTTACTGATCTCCTAGGACTGCGTGGCTTTGCCGCGCTTGCGGCCCCGAACGATATATTTACTGGATTCTTTCTTCTTATTCCGTGTCTTCTTGCCCTCGGGTTTGCCCCAAGGAGACACCGGAGGGCGACCACCAGAGGCACGCCCCTCACCACCACCAAGCGGATGGTCTACAGGGTTCATGGCGACCCCTCTAACCTTCGGTCGGCGACCTCGCCAGCGATTCGCTCCAGCTTTTCCGATGACCGTAAGCTCGTGGTCAGAATTTCCAACCTCACCAATCGTGGCCATACACTCCTGACGGACACGGCGAACCTCTGTAGAAGGTAACCGGAGCGTCACAAAACCGCCCTCTTTGGCCACCACTTGGACACCCGCCCCGGCTGATCGAGCCATCTGACCACCTTTGCTGGGCTTGAGCTCAACGTTATGCACTGTCGTTCCAAGGGGCACAAGCTCAAGTGGCATGGCACAACCTATGCGAACATCTGCATCAGATCCTGAAGTGATCGTGTCGCCAACGTTAAGTCCCTTCGGGTGAAGGATGTACCGCTTTTCTCCATCCGAATATTGCACCAGAGCGATGTTGGCCGACCTATTTGGATCATACTCGATGTGCGCCACAATACCTGCCACGCCATGCTTATCACGTTTGAAGTCGATACGACGGTAGCGACGCTTGTGCCCCCCTCCGCGTCGGCGAACTGTGATATGCCCGTGATGGTTACGCCCGCCTTTTGAGGTCAACGATTCCGTCAAAGACTTCTCGGGCCCTTTCCGCGTCAACACCTCATTCTCAAGGATAGAGCGTGTACGCTGCCCTGGCGTCATCGGCCTGAATTTCTTGATACCCATATCAGCCAGCCTCGTAGAGTTCGATATCGTCCCCTTCGGCAAGCTGAACTACAGCTTTCTTGAATGACGGACGTCGACCCTTCTTATTGGTCCGAGCCATTCGGCCTAATAGGGACCGTCGAGCTTTTCCACCATAGCGCATCGTCCGCACATCCCTGACCGTCACGTCCCAGAGGCTCTCGATCGCCTTTCCTATTTCTATCTTGTTCGCACCGGCTGCGACTATGAACGTGTAGACATTACCAGACTCCATCTGCCCCGTAGTCTTCTCTGTGACTACAGGCGCAATGATCACATCGTACTGGTCACGCATCAGGCTCACCCTCTTCAGCAGCTTCGGTTTCTGGCTCTAGCTTCCCTTCTTCAATAGCCTGTGCCCCGTCCTCAAGCGCATCCCTTTCGATGACGATCGTCTCGGCCCACAGAATGTCATATGCCGATTCTTTTCCGAACGGGAGAACCGAAACGTGCGATAGGTTTCGCGCCGAGAGATAGAGGCGCTGGTTCTGGCCATCCGTGAGCAGCAACACCTTACCCTCTGTTCCAATCTCCCCCAAAAAGTTCAGCAAATCACGCGTTTTGGGAGCGTCAGCTGCCGGAAAATCTGCCATAACGACCCGATCATTTTCTGCTCGGTCATTCAGCGCAGACCGTCGAGCTAATGCCCTTACTTTCTTCGGAACGCGCTGCCGCCAAGAGTGTGGGATGGGAGGGAAAGCCACACCGCCACCCGCCCATTGGGCTGCCCTAATGGTGCCCTGCCGAGCACGCCCAGTGCCTTTCTGCCTCCATGGCTTCCGGCTGCCACCGGCCACTGCGGAGCGGTTCTTTGCAGCGGCGGTACCCTGGCGGCGATTGGAAAGGTGCGCCTTCACTACCTGATGCAAAACACTTTCATTCACAATCCCGTCAAAAACCTTTTCAGGGAGTGCACGAGCTCGGCCTTTCTTGCCGTCAGCCTTGTAGTAGGGTGCCTTATACATGGTTCACTTTGAGATCAGGACGTAGCCATTACGAGAACCTGGGACCCCACCCTTCACAAATAGGAGGTTCCTCTCGCCATCGACACGTACAACCTGGAGGTTTCGAATGGTCGTGCGGGTGCCCCCCATGCGGCCAGGGAGCTTCTTTCCCTTGATCACACGTGATGGGTCGGTACCCGGACCCATTGAGCCAGGGTTCCGGGACATCGGATGACCGTGTGATGCTGGCCGGCCAGCAAACCCATACCTCTTCACAACACCCTGAAAACCTCGACCCTTGGAGCGCCCGGTAACCTTAACCCGATCACCGGCCTCGAAAAGTTCAACAGTAAGCTGCTGGCCAACCTCGTACTGCTCGTCGCCCCCAATCCGGAACTCTCGCATGAGCCGAGGAGCATCTTCGAGACCTGCCTTGACAGCGTGCCCTATCTCAGCGCGAGTGGCCCTCTTGGGAGTCTGAGCACCGAACCCAAGCTGCACGGCCTGGTATCCATCTTGCTCTTCAGACCTGACGTCAACGACCGGACACGGTCCAGCCTCTATGACCGTTACGGGAACCTGAATCCCCTCTTCGGTGAAGATCCTTGTCATACCGACCTTCTTACCAATTAATCCAGGCATAGTCCGGCCCCCTCGCTCAATCGACCTTAATCTCGACGTCGACCCCTGCTGGAAGATCCAGCTTGGTCAAGGCATCGATCGTTTGGGGGCGGCTCTCCACGATGTCGATTAGCCGCTTATGTGTGCGTAACTCGAATTGCTCCCGGCTCTTCTTGTCGATGTGAGGAGAACGCAGCACAGTCCATCGCTGGCGTCTAGTCGGCAGTGGGATAGGACCGCGCACAGTCGCACCAGTCTTCTGAGCAGTGCGGACGATATCCGCTGCCGTTTGATCCACTACCCAATGGTCAAACGCCTTCAATCGAATTCTAATTCTGTCTGTCATCCTACTCCTTCGTCCCACCTGAGTCTGGCCTTATTAAGGCCAGACAAGGTGTGCTCACCGAAGAGTGCGTAACGCTCACTTTTCCTTACTCCAGAATCTCTGTTACGACACCAGAGCCAACCGTCCTACCACCTTCTCGGATCGCGAAGCGAAGCTGCGGATCCATGGCAATTGGTGTAATTAACTCGACATCCATCTGTACATTGTCGCCTGGCATCACCATCTCAACACCACTAGGGAGATTGGCTGCGCCTGTTACATCCGTAGTCCGAAAGTAGAACTGTGGACGATAGCCATCGAAGAACGGAGTATGGCGACCACCTTCTTCCTTCGTCAGCACGTATACTTCGGCCTTGAACTTTGTGTGAGGCTTGATTGAACCGGTCTTGGCGAGTACCTGGCCTCGATCAATCTCGTCCTTACCCACACCTCTGAGTAGTAGGCCTGCGTTGTCTCCCGCTCGTCCCTCATCCAGTAGCTTCCGGAACATCTCTACTCCCGTCACCACCGTTTTACGATCGGCACCCATACCCACTATTTCTACCTCTTCTCCCTGCTTGACTATTCCACGCTCAATCCGGCCCGTTGCTACCGTGCCTCGACCCGTGATGCTGAATACGTCCTCCACCGGCATCAGGAACGGCTTATCGATGTCGCGCTCCGGCTCCGGAATGTAGGAGTCGATGGCGTCCATGAGCTGCTGAATACAGTCTGTCTCAGAACCCTCGCCACCTGATTCCAGTGCTTTCAGAGCACTCCCCATGACCACCGGGATATCGTCTCCTGGGAAATCGTACTCGCTTAGAAGCTCTCTTACCTCGAGTTCCACTAGTTCTAGGAGTTCCTCGTCGTCTACCATGTCCACCTTATTCATGAAGACCACGATGTGTGGCACGTTCACCTGACGAGCGAGAAGAATATGCTCTCTCGTCTGGGGCATTGGTCCGTCTGCCGCACTCACTACTAAGATTGCTCCGTCCATCTGAGCCGCGCCCGTGATCATATTCTTCACATAGTCTGCGTGTCCCGGACAGTCGACGTGCGCATAATGGCGGGCCTCTGTCTCATACTCCACGTGTGCGGTCGCGATCGTAATGCCTCGCTCCCTTTCTTCTGGAGCTTTGTCGATCTCGTCAAACGCGATTGCGTCCCCACCAAACTTTTTCGCCTGTGTGAGCGTGATAGCAGCCGTCAAAGTCGTCTTTCCATGATCCACGTGTCCGATTGTTCCCACGTTCACATGTGGCTTTGTGCGCTCGAACTTTTCCTTGCCCATTGCTGTCCTCGCGTTAGTGGGCCCTGCCGTTCGCGGACATGATTTCGTCCGCCTTCGACGTAGGCACCTCTTCGTAGTGTGCAAACTGCATGGTAAACACCGCTCGGCCCTGACTAAGGGACCGCAGTGTGGTTGAATAACCAAACATCTCACCTAGCGGGACTGAAGCACCAATCACTCGCGCTCCCGCCCGCTCCGTCATACCTCCTACCTTGCCACGCCGCGCTGACAAGTCCCCAATGATATCACCCATGTAATCAGCAGGTGTTACGACCTCCACATCCATAATGGGTTCTAGCAAAACTGGCTTCGCCTTGCGAATGCCTTCCTTGAGAGCGATCGATCCGGCGATTTTAAAAGCCATCTCGCTCGAATCCACATCGTGGTAGGAGCCATCAATGAGCTCAACCTTGAGGTCTATAATCGGGTAGCCGGCGAGTATGCCAGAATCTAGAGCTTCACGCACACCAGATTCTACGGAACTAATATACTCCCTCGGAATTGACCCTCCGACGACTTTGTTCTCAAAGACAAAGCCACTTCCCGGCTCACCTGGCTCAATATTGATCACAACATGTCCGTACTGCCCACGTCCTCCTGTCTGACGAACGAACTTGCCCTCAACCTTCTCCGCTCGCTCGCGAATCGTCTCACGATAAGCCACCTGGGGCCGTCCGATATTCGCCTCTACACTGAACTCTCGCTTAAGGCGATCTACGATGATCTCGAGGTGCAGTTCACCCATGCCAGAGATAATCGTCTGATTTGTCTCCGGATCAGTGTGGACCCGGAATGTGGGATCCTCTTCTGCTAGCTTAGTCAAGCCGTTACCAAGCTTGTCCTGATCTGCCTTCGTTTTTGGCTCGATTGCGACCGCGATCACTGGCTCTGGGAATTTCATGGCCTCAAGTATGATCGGGTCGGTCTCAATGCAAAGAGTATCCCCGGTCTTCACTTGTTTCAAACCAATCGCCGCAGCTATGTCGCCGGCAAACACTTCTTCCCGCTCTTCGCGCTTATTCGCATGCATCTGCAGGATCCGCCCGACTCGTTCACGCCGCTCCTTTGTGGCGTTGTATACATAGCTCCCCGACGGCAATGACCCAGAGTACACACGAAAGAAGGTCAGTTTGCCAACGTAAGGGTCCGTAGCAATCTTGAATGCCAACGCCGCAAAAGAAGCATCGTCGCTCGCCTCACGGCTTTCTAGGGTCTCTGACTGATGTGGGATGTGCCCCTGAATAGCAGGCACGTCTACCGGAGAGGGCAGGTAGTCGATCACCCCGTCCAGCAACGTCTGTACACCCTTATTCCTGAACGCAGAACCGCAGAATACGGGAAACAAAACCCCTTTAATTGTTGCCGCACGAATCGCATGCCGTAGTTCGTCATTAGATAGTTCCTCGCCGGCCAAGTACTTCTCGATCAGCTCGTCATCGTGCTCAACAGCAGCCTCAAGCAGTGTCTGGCGGAGCCTTTCAATTTCTTCTTTGAGCCCGTCCGGGACTTCACCCTCTGAGGTCCGCGAACCCATCTCGTCCTCGTAGATGATTGCCTTGCGCTCTACAATGTCGACTAGGCCTGTGAAGAGCTCTCCTTCGCCCAGCGGATACTGCACCGGATGAGCATTAGCTCCCAGACGGTCAGTCATCATCTCTACGACGTTCGCGAAATCTGCACCTGTACGGTCCATCTTATTTACGAACGCGATACGTGGAACACTGTAACGATCAGCCTGGCGCCAAACCGTCTCGGACTGCGGCTCCACGCCACCAACCGCACAAAAAACGGCCACTGCACCGTCTAGGACGCGCAGTGACCGTTCGACCTCAGCGGTGAAGTCGACGTGGCCCGGGGTATCGATGATGTTGATCCGATACTCTGAACCGAGCCGCTTCCAATGGCAGGTCGTGGCTGCGGACGTGATGGTGATTCCCCGCTCCTGCTCCTGCTCCATCCAATCCATTGTAGCTGCGCCGTCATGTACCTCACCCACCCGATGCACCCTCCCCGTATAGAACAGGATGCGCTCGGTAGTTGTCGTCTTACCCGCATCGATATGCGCCATAATGCCGATGTTTCGTAGCTGTGGCAGTGGCGTGATCCTGGGCATCTTATCTAGGTCCTTCTCACTTGTTTTTGTGAATCGTCTAATAAATGAAAGAGCGCGGCTCCTGCTGCTGTTCCCCTAACGGGTGAACAGCCATCCGCGCTCCTCTGATCGGAGAGGGCCTGACATCTGGTGGCCATCGCGTCTCTTATTGTCCGGCTCCTTACCGGAGCCGGTCCTCCCTCACACTACTACCAGCGGTAGTGGGCGAATGCTTTGTTCGCCTCTGCCATCCGGTGCGTGTCATCCTTTTTCTTGATAGTACTACCCTCCCCACGGCTGGCCGCGAGAAGCTCCCCAGCGAGTCGCTCTGACATGCTCTTCTCAGAGCGAGATCGCGCGAACCCAATAAGCCATCGAATTGCAAGCGCAGTGCGCCGATCAGGCCTTACCTCGATAGGCACCTGATACGTAGCACCACCAACCCGCCGACTCTTTACCTCAAGTGCTGGCTTAGAATTATTCAGAGCCTGTTCAAACACCTCAACTCCTGGTTGACCGGTTTTTTGCTCTAAGATCTCTACCGCATCGTAGAAAATCTTTTCGGCAATAGACTTTTTCCCGTCAAGCATCATGTTGTTGATAAACTTTGTGACAACCTGCTTTAAAAAGATCGGGTCGGGAGCTGTCTCTCTCTTCTCTGCTCTCGTTCGGCGGCTCATCGTACTGTCAACTACCTAGGCCGCTTGGCCCCATACTTAGAACGCCCTTGTCGTCGTGCCTCGACTCCAGAAGTGTCCAGGGTGCCGCGTATAATGTGGTATCTCACTCCGGGAAGGTCTTTCACTCGCCCGCCCCGAATTAGCACGATGGAGTGTTCCTGGAGATTATGGCCTTCTCCACCGATATAAGCCGTGACCTCAAATCCGTTCGTCAGCCGAACCCGGGCCACTTTACGTAAGGCTGAGTTAGGCTTCTTGGGTGTGGTCGTATACACGCGCGTGCAGACCCCCCGCTTCTGCGGGTTCCGCTGAAGGGCAGGCGCTTTGTTCTTCTTTTGCTGCGCCTTGCGACCCTTACGCACGAGTTGGCCGATGGTTGGCATCTTGGTCTTCTTATCGCGAAAAACGCGCCTTTTGGGCGCGTCGTGTAGGCTTCCCGCTGTCATTGCGGTAACCGGTCCGACTAGAGCATGGAAAGCTAGATACGGTGTGGGGGAGGTGTCAACTGGCTTTTCACTTCATTTTCATGCGTTTCCAGGACATTAATCAGGCTCAGGCATGAAGAACTGAAAACTGGAAAAAACAATCTCCTTAAACTTGGCTCACTTGCCGATGAGTTAGAAAGGGAGCACGACCCACTCACACTACCTAACCCGGATTGACTAGCACCAGAAACACCAATGATACGGTGGCCGGTAGTATGTGATCAGACGACCACAGACGATAACCCCTATCCAACAGGTCAGTGAAACGGCCGCGGCGAACTTGGCTGACAATGGAATGTCAGCATCCGAAGGAATCGCCTTAGCTGGCCCAAAAACAAAACAATAGAAAAACGCCACATTCAAGCCTGCAATGCCCATTAGTGTGATTTTTATCTGGAAGGCTGGGTTGTACAAGTATTGGTCTGGAGCACTCACCAGAAACAGCACGCCTGTCAGAACATTTATGGCGTACCCCCCAACTCCCCAAGGCACCAGGCCGTGCATCGAGCTAATCGAGATCCCACGCCCTAGTCCCAGCATACGCATGTCGAAAACCCCAACTGTACCCACCAATAGAGATAGACCCATGAAATGGAGCGACTCTACAGCAGGCCAGCCCCAGGACGAGTTCATCATGGCATCGAGCCAGCCCACTTCTCCCAGAGCTTCAACGAACTCCACTGGTGAGACACTCCTCAGGGAAGGTGAGACGCCATCAGGACGTTATACGTGTAGGCCAGGAGGCGCCCTGACGTGATGGCTGCTGCCCAGAGGACTAGAGACGCCATAGCTACAAGTCTGGCCTTCTTTGGAAGCCGAATAGTGTCATACACGGCATCTCTGAGCAGCCTCTTCTCCCATCCTCGTGCAATAAATAGCGCCGCTATAACAGCCAAAAGCTTGAAGTAGAAAACTGGGTTTGTCAGAGCCTTAGTCGGGTAAGCAACTAGAAGAAGTCCGCCAGAAATCAACACTACAGCAAGCCCCCAATATGCGACCGGAGTGAAACGCGCCATTGCAGAGACAGGTACACGCCCTGCAACCCCTAGAATCCGAAGTGCAATAGCGACATTTACGCCGACTACCATCGCCATCGAAAGTGAATGTAGGACTAGGCTAGAAAAAAACGCCGGCCCAGACTCTCGCATCCAGATACTGAAGCCTGTCTCTTCGAGCCATATGAAATAGTCCATGACAAGCTCCCCCCCTCTCTAGTACCTCTCCTCGTCCGATTCAGGGAGTAGCGGGGGACTCTCAGATGGAAGGCCATCTACGGTCGCTCCCGCATGCATAAGGTTATGCGCCATCTCAAGAAACGGGATCGGGAAGCTCAGCGTCGGTTTCGACACTTCGTCCAGTGCCTCGAACTCGTCAGTTTCTAACTCCACCGCTAAAGCTGAGAGGTTGCTTTCAAGCTGCTGTAATGTTCGAGCACCGATAATTGTAGAGTCGACCCCCGCCCTACCCTGTACCCAGGCGAGCGCTATAGCCGCCGGGCTAGTTTCGTGAGCGTCAGCAATCTTAGATAACTCGTCAATGATCTCGAACGTGCTTTCGGTCAGGTAGCTCTTCACGCGGTCCCCACGACCTGGTTCAATTTGTCCCATGTTCTCTCGCGTGTACTTCCCGGTCAGCACGCCACCACGCAACGGAGACCAAGGAGTCACCCCGAGGCCGAGCTCTTGTGCCATCGGCATCATCTCACCCTCAACAGTACGTTCGACAAGTGAGTACTCAATCTGAAGAGCTATTAGGGGTGCCCAACCTCGAAATACAGCCATGACCTGTGCCTGTGCCACCTTCCAGGCCGGTGTATCAGAGAAACCTATGTAACGCACCTTACCCGACGTCACCAGATCGTCAAGCGCCCGCATAGTTTCTTCGATAGGCGTGAACTGATCCCACAAGTGCATCCAGTAAAGATCAATGTAGTCGGTCTGTAGACGCCGAAGAGACCCCTCACAAGCTGCGATTATTGATTTTCTGCCAGCTCCGCCAGCGTTGGGGTCCGGAGGGAATAGATTGGAAAAGAATTTAGTGGCGATTACCAGTTGATCCCTTCTAAGACCTCTTTGCCGAACGTAGTCTCCGATGATCGCTTCGGAGTGCCCCTTAGTGTAGATGTTTGCTGTGTCAATGAAGTTGCCCCCCTTCTCTATATAGCGAGCCAAAATCACCTCTGAATCGGATACGCTCGATCCCCACCCCCAATCCTGACCAAAAGTCATCGCACCAAGACAAAAGGGACTAACTCGAAGACCGGAGCGCCCAAGTGTCACGTAGTGATCTAAAGCCATGCTAGTCCTACCAAGTAGTGAGAGGGCTCCCCATGATGTGGAGCCGAAGATTTAGTTGGAAGCGTTGTATTAAGTAGCAAAAGGAGGGGTTGCCCCTTGGGGCCACCCCTCCTTGCCTGATCGGGCCTGGAAACCCTTTGATTCAGTCTTATTCTCCTGCCATCGCCAGTCCTGGGACCAACTCCCCAGGGTCCGTCAATGGAATAATTTCCTCATCGTAATACGACTGCTCCACCATGAATTCCACCTGCTGGTATCTATGGATACCGGTCCCGGCGGGAATCAGGTGCCCAATAATGATATTCTCCTTCAGGCCACTGAGCTCGTCGCGCGCACCCCGAACCGCAGCATCGGTAAGAACCCTTGTAGTCTCTTGGAATGAAGCAGCTGAGATAAACGACTCAGTGGTCAGACTCGCCTTGGTAATCCCTAGCAAAAGAGGCTCGGAACGAGCTGGCTTCGCATCTTCGGTGATAGCCTTCGTGTTCACCTCGCGAAATTCACTTCTGTCTACGTTCTCTCCCTCTAGGAGTTGGGTATCACCTGAATCAGTGACCCTGACCTTCTGGAGCATTTGTCGGACGATTACGCCGATGTGCTTGTCGTTGATCTTCACGCCTTGGAGACGATAAACCTCCTGAATCTCGTTTAGGAGGTACTCCTGAACGGCGCGCGGCCCCTTGATGCTAAGGATGTCATGTGGGTTAACTGGCCCTTCACTCAGTCGATCCCCAGCACGCACCTTATCCCCTGAGTGCACACGCATATGCTTACCTACAGGCACATCATATGTGCGCTGCTCTCCAGTCTCAGGGGTCACATGGATCTGCCGCTTCCCACGCTTGATGTCCCCGAAATTGATTTCTCCATCGATCTCAGTGATAACTGCAGGATCCTTTGGGCGACGAGCTTCGAATAGCTCGGCCACTCTCGGCAAACCACCAGTAATATCACGCGTCTTGTAAACCTCACGGCTGATCTTCGCGATGGTATCGCCAAGATTGACCTCGTCACCATCATTTAGCGTGAGTTGTGCACCAACCGGAATAATGAACTCGCGCAGCTTTTCACGCTTTTTAGTTTTCTTTCGAATCTGGATCGTCGGGTGGAGTTTCTTCTCACGATCTTCCGTGATCGTCATCTGACGGCGACCGGTAGAGTCGTCAAGCTCTTCGCGCATCGTCTGCTCTTTGACAATATCGACGAACTCAATAACACCCTTTGCGTCTGCGACAACAGGCTCAGAATAAGGATCCCAACTAAAAAGCAAATCTCCCGACTCAATCTTCTGACCTTCGTCAGCAGCAAGGGTCGCTCCGTACGGCACCGCAAGCCTACTGCGAACCGCACCCTCGTCAGTCTTCAAGAGAATCTCACCCTCTCGAGAGGTCACGATCCGCTCTTTTTCAGGCGTATTTACCGTTATCACCCGTTCGAGAGCCACCGTACCCTCAATCTTAGAGTTCCGCTGCGTCTGAGCTGCGATGCGCGCAGCAGTCCCACCGATATGGAAAGTGCGGAGTGTCAGCTGTGTGCCAGGCTCTCCAATCGACTGCGCGGCGACTATCCCAACGGCCTCACCGATATCGATCATCTTCATCGTAGCGAGATTTCTCCCATAGCACATCTGGCAAAGACCCCGCTTCGCCTCGCATGTGAGAACCGAACGGATGCGGGCCATCTGTAGCCCTGAGACCTCAATAGCCTCAGCGGACTCCTCGTCGATCAAAGACCCTGCCTGCACGAGAAGCTCACCGTCGATCGGGTCGCAGACATCATCAAGCGCTACGTTACCCACGATGCGATCCATAAGGGGCTCGATGATGTCTTCGCCTTCTTTCAACGCGGTCATCTCGAGACCCAGAATCGTACCACAGTCGTCAGTCGAAATAGTCACGTCTTGTGCCACATCTACTAATCGGCGCGTAAGATAGCCAGCATCTGCAGTCTTGAGTGCCGTGTCAGCCAATCCTTTCCTTGCACCGTGTGTGGAGATGAAATACTCCACCACTGTGAGTCCCTCACGGAAGTTCGATTTAATCGGGCTCTCAATAATCTCACCTATCCCACCTGTGAGCTTTTTCTGCGGCTTAGCCATAAGGCCACGCATTCCTGCTAACTGTCTCATCTGGTCACGGTTACCCCGCGCTCCGGACGTCATCATCATATACACCGGGTTGAAGCCATCCTTCGACCGCTCCAGATGGCGCACCATAGCATCTGCCACATCATTGTTAGCATGCGTCCACGTGTCGATGACCTTGTTGTAGCGCTCTCCATTAGAGATAAAACCACTAGCATAAGCCTTCTGGAAGCGAGCCACCTCCGTATCCGCAGCACCCAGGATCTCGGCCTTTTCGTTGGGCACCTCCAAGTCATCGATACCCACGCTGATCCCACCCATAGTCGCATAGCGGAAACCGAAATCCTTTAGCGCGTCAAGAAACTCTGTTGTCCGCCCTAGCCCTGTAACCTGAAAGCACTCGAATGCTAGGTCTCCAAGTTCCTTCTTCCCGAAAGTCCGGTTCAAGAACCCGAGGTCATCTGGGATGATCGAGTTAAAGAGGACTCGTCCCGCAGTCGTTCGATGCCACTCGCCGTCCTCCACTCCATCTCCGAAATCCTTCCCAGCCCAGTACCATACTGGAGAGTGGAATCCGACTTTCTCCTGAGCCAGGGCCATCTCGATTTCTCCATACGTGGAGAAACGCGGTGCCCCTTTAAAAATCTTTTCAAGCTCTGCGTCAGCTGCCTCCCGCACCTTTGCAGGTGCCTTCGTGTTCCTGACAACCTCTTCTGGATCTGTGACATGTAGGCCCGGATTTGTCAGATAGTAGGACCCAATAACCATATCTTGAGTCGGAGCAGCAATTGGGCGTCCATTGGATGGGAGCAAGATGTTGTTCGATGACAACATCAGTACCCGTGCCTCTAGCTGTGCCTCAAAGGACAAGGGTAGATGCACGGCCATCTGATCCCCATCAAAGTCAGCGTTGAAAGCAGCGCAGACGAGTGGATGAATACGGATCGCCTTACCTTCAACCAGCACAGGCTCAAATGCTTGAATCCCAAGTCGATGAAGCGTCGGAGCACGATTTAGTAGAACAGGGTGGTCCTTGATAATGTCTTCCAAGACCTCATAAACCTTGGGATCATTGCTCTCCACAATCTTCTTAGCCCGCTTCACGGTCTCAGCCTCTCCACGCTTCTCTAGCTCGTGGATGATAAAAGGCTTAAACAGCTCAACGGCCATGGCCTTGGGAAGGCCACATTGGTGCAGTTTTAGCTCTGGGCCGACCACAATCACTGAGCGACCTGAGTAGTCTACACGCTTGCCGAGCAAGTTCTGGCGAAACCGACCCTGCTTGCCCTTCAGCATATCACTGAGTGACTTCAATGGGCGCTTGCCACGACCTCGGATTGCCTTTGACCGCCGGCCGTTGTCGAAAAGGGCGTCTACCGCCTCCTGGAGCATTCTCTTCTCGTTCCGAAGGATCACCTCCGGTGCCCGCATGTCGAGAAGCTTCTTGAGGCGATTGTTCCGGTTAATCACTCTGCGGTAAAGATCATTCAGGTCAGAGGTCGCAAACCGGCCTCCGTCTAGCGGCACAAGCGGACGAAGATCTGGTGGGATCACCGGAATTACGTCGAGAATCATCCAGTCTGGACGATTTCGGGCGTCCGGAGTCTCCCCTGAGGTGCGCAGAGCATCAACGACCTTTAAGCGCTTGAGTTTTTTCTTCTTTCTGTGCTGTGAAGTCTCATTGGCAATCTCGTACCTGAGCCACTCAGCCAGGCGATCAAGCCCCTTACCATCTGCGTTGCGGTCTTGGATCTTCCGCTTTTCAGGGTTGTCGAGCATCTTTAGTAGAGTCCGAGCAGCCTCCGCCCCGATCTCCGCTCTGAACGCCTCATCGCCCTCTTCTCGGGCCTTAACTCGGAGGTCGTAGTACTCATCTTCATCAAGGAGATCCTGAAACTCAACCTCCTGTTTTCCTGGGTTGGTAACAACATATGCCGCGTAGTAGATGACCTTCTCAAGGTCCTTCAGCGTCATGCCCAGGAGATAGCCTAGCTGACTAGGTAGCGTCTTGAACAACCAGATATGCGCAACAGGCACAGCAAGCTCGATGTGCCCCATACGCTCACGACGCACTTTAGAAAGCGTAACTTCGACGCCGCATCGGTCACAGACGTGCCCGCGAAAACGGATGCGCTTGAACTTCCCGCAGTGGCACTCCCAGTCCTTCACAGGCCCAAAAATACGCTCGCAGAAGAGCCCGTCCCGTTCAGGCTTGAAGGAGCGATAGTTGATCGTCTCGGGTTTGACTACTTCACCGAACGACCACGAGCGAATCTCCTCAGGTGAGGCAAGCCTCACTTGGATGAATTCGAAGTCAGCAGCGCGCTGGTCCCGGGTCCTAGGGAAATCAATCATTTAATCTTCCTCCCCTAGTGTGACGCTTAACCCAAGAGCTTGCAGTTCCTTCACGAGGACATTGAATGACTCTGGTATACCGGGCTTCGGCAAGTTATCCCCCTTCACGATAGCCTCATAAACTTTAGAACGCCCCTGCACGTCATCTGACTTGACCGTGAGGATTTCCTGGAGAGTGTGCGCAGCTCCGTATGCCTCTAGAGCCCAGACTTCCATCTCCCCAAAGCGTTGACCACCAAACTGAGCCTTTCCAGCCAGTGGCTGTTGTGTAACCAATGAGTACGGCCCAATCGAGCGAGCATGAATCTTGTCGTCGACGAGGTGGCTCAGTTTCAGCATATAGATAGCACCTACGGTCACTGGGAAATCAAAGCGTCGCCCACTTCGCCCATCCCTCAGCCAGACCTTCCCGTTGGGTAGAATCTCTGCATGCTGTAACAACTCGATAACCGCATCATCTAGTCCAGTTTTCACCACTGAGCGACCCTTCAGCTTCTGGATAGCAGGGAATGCATCTCCAAGCTTCTTGTCTTGACGCTCAGCAAGTTCCTCGGCCGCAGCCACCAGGAATTCGATGAGTTTCGCAAAAAGCTTCTCTTGCTTCTTGTCTAACCCCGTCGATAAGTAGGCATCGAGCGATTGGCCAATCCCATGCGTGTCCATGTGGGGGTCAGAGCCATTGCCATTGCGATCCTCGCTTCCGGTCATAACCACCGGCAACTGAAGAGCAGCTTCCGCAAGAGCCTCAATTTCCTTCAAGCCCGTAGGCGGCTTTTCCTTTAAGTTTAGTGCTGAGGCCGCCCACTCAAGGCCTGCAAGTTTTAACAGACTACCCACCTCATTCTCAGTCGCGCCCTGGAAGACTGGTGTCTTCGCTTCGAATCCGAGTACGTGGCCAGCCCAGCCGAGGTGAGTCTCTAGGATCTGCCCAACGTTCATCCGAGAAGGAACACCTAGAGGGTTTAGAACTATTTCCACCGGCGTGCCATCCGGCAGGAACGGCATGTCCTCTTCCGGGGCGATGCGGGCAATGATTCCCTTGTTTCCATGCCGCCCAGCCATCTTATCACCAACCGAAATCTTGCGCTTCTCAGCGACATAAACCTTGACTAACTGAACCACACCAGGCGGCAGTTCGTCGGGCTGGAAAACCTTATCGGTCTGCTCTTCAGTCTTTTGCTTGACGGCCTTTACTCTCCGGTCTGCCTCATCAATCACCTGACGAATGCGCTCACTGGCAGCTTTGTTCTGCAGCTTGAACGTCTCGAGATCGACCTTTCTGAAGTTGATTTCCTCAATCGCTTCCTTAGTCAACTTCGTGCCTTCCTCCAAAATCGGCTCCACACTTTTCTTCTTAAGCATCAGAGCCACTGTCTGACGCTGGAGCACCGCACGAAGTTCTTCGTCTCTGGCTTCGGTAATCCGCTTGATTTCCTCGCGTGCCAGGCCGCGCAAGTCACCGATCTTGAAACCATGTTCTTTTTCAAGCAGCGGGTCATCAATACGACGAGAGAAGACCTTCACTTCGATAATGGTTCCAGTCATTCCTGGAGGCACACGCAGGGAGGAGTCCTTAACATCTTTAGCCTTCTCACCAAAGATGGCCGTAAGAAGCTTTTCCTCCGGGGAAAGCTCAGTCTCTCCCTTGGGTGTGATCTTACCAACGAGAATGTCACCCGCCTTCACACGTGCGCCAACACGCACGATGCCGAGTTCGTCTAGGTCGACAAGACTTTCCTCCGCCACATTCGGAATTTCGCGAGTGATCTCTTCCATGCCGCGCTTAGTGTCACGCACATGAAGCTCTAATTCTTGGATATGGATCGAAGTGAAAACATCGTCTTTGACGAGTTTCTCACTGATAACAATTGCATCCTCGAAGTTCGATCCGTACCAAGGCATAAAAGCGACCAACACGTTACGGCCTAGTGCGAGCTCGCCTGAATCTGTGCTCGGACCATCCGCGATTATATCTCCCCCTTGGACTTTATCGCCGATACTAACAAGTGGACGCTGGTTAATGGCAGTGTCCTGGTTTGTTCTCCAAAACTTCTTTAGGCGATATCGGTCGAACTGCGCGAGCTTAGCGAGGGGTTGGTCAGCCTTAGAGGATCCATTTACCCCAGTGTCAACAACTATCTCATCAGCAGTCACATGTGCGATCGAGCCGTCGCGACGAGCCTTGATAACTGCCCCTGAATCAGAAGCCACCTTGGCCTCAAGGCCGGTGCCTACCAAAGGTGCATCCGTGTAGAGAAGCGGAACCGCCTGGCGTTGCATGTTGGAGCCCATCAGAGCTCGGTTCGCATCATCGTGCTCCAGGAACGGGATAAGAGCAGCTGCGACCGACACGAGTTGGTCCGGAGCCACATCCATGTAATCGATGTCCTGAGGCCTTAGGAGTGGGAAATCTCCCCTTTCACGACACAGCACAAACTGATTCCGGAAGTTGCCTTTCTTATCAAGGGGAGCATTTGCCTGCGCGATCCTTACCTCCTCCTCTTCGTTAGCTGAAAGCCACTCAATTTCGTTTGTGACCTTCCCGTTTTTCACTTTTCTATAGGGCGTCTCAACAAAACCGAGAGCATTAATCCTTGAGTACGTCGTTAGGGATGTAATGAGCCCAATATTTGGACCCTCCGGTGTCTCGATCGGGCACATACGGCCATAGTGCGAATAGTGAACATCTCGCACCTCAAAACCCGCTCGCTCTCGTGTTAGCCCACCCGGACCTAATGCGGACAGACGCCGCTTATGCGTCATCTCTGCCAACGGGTTAGTCTGATCCATAAACTGGCTGAGCTGACTCGATCCAAAAAATGCTTGGATAACGGCGGACACCGTCCTGGCATTTACCAGATCGTCAATGTTGACCTTGTCCGGATCCGTGTTGATCGACATCCGCTCCTTTACTAGCCTCGCCATCCGGCTAAGACCGACACTGAACTGGTTTGCTATCAGTTCTCCAACCGTCCGCACACGGCGATTTCCAAGATGGTCGATATCATCCGTGTACCCGCCACCTTCGTTAAGCTCGATCAGGTGGCCTATGATTGACACGAAGTCGTCTTTGGTCAGAACCGTCTCACTGCGAGGGGCGCCAACCCCAAGCCGCTGGTTAATCTTGTACCGACCCACTCTGCCAAGGTCATAGCGCTGTGGATCAAAAAAGACCCGCTCTAGTGCAGCTCGAGCCGTCTCAATATTAGGTGCATCACCCGGACGCAGAAGCGAGTAAATCGCGTTCAGCGCCTCAGCTTCATTTTCCGTCGGGTCTTTCCTAATGGTGTTCTTGATTAGTGGGCTCTCACCCCGAGAAGTTTCTCGGTCGCTCTTATAAACCTTGATCTTCTTAACACCCAGCCGCTCGAGGATCTCAATGACTTCCTCTTCGATTTCCTCACCGTTGTCGATCAGAATCTCACCGGTTTCTGGATCGGCAAACTCCTCGGCTATCACCTTACCTTCAATCTCTGCCTTCTTCTCCTCATTTAGCTTACCCAGCTTCACCTCAGCAACGTCGTAATAGAGCTGGAAAACTTCAGCATCAGTACCGTATCCCAATGCCCTCAAGAGAGCCGTGGCAGGGAACTTTTTCTTCTTGTCGATATGGACATAGCAGATGTCATTGATGTCCAGCGTGAACTCAACCCAAGAGCCTCGGAAAGGGATGATCCGGGCGCTAAATAGCTTGGTTCCATTGGGGTGAGTGCTCTCTTCGAAAACCACGCCTGGCGATCGATGGAGCTGGCTGACGACGACACGCTCCGCTCCGTTGATGATGAACGTGCCAAGCTCGGTCAGAAGAGGGAGGTCACCGAGGTACACCTCCTTCTCGATAATGTCCTGAGGACGGCGGTCCTCAAGTGGGATGACCTTCTTCTTTTTCTTCCTCTTTTTTGGTACTTCCTCTTCGTCCTCTTCTGGGCGTTCCCACACGATGAGCCGGAGCGTGGCCTTCAGCGGCGCCGCATAGGTCATATCCCTCTCGATGCACTCCTCCACTGAATACTTAGGCTCCCCAAGTACAGCAGAGATATACTCGAGGGTGAAGTATTCATTGACGTCGGAAATCGGGAAAATTTCCCCGAATACCCGATCAAGTCCGAAATCCCACTGCTCCTGGACGTTCGGGTTGACCAGCTTCTCAAATGATTGAAGCTGGACATCAAGCAGATTAGGCATCGGCATGACAGATTTGAGCTTTGCAAAGCTCAGAATCGGCCGGTTATCTTTGCGCAGTTCCAACGTAAGTCCCCCTTACGAATCCGCCCCACAGAGGGGTGGGTTCGTGTCTCGTGTTCGATTTGGAGCAGATAGGCAGCGCGGCGTATGAAAACGCCTGGGCATAGGCTCCCATAGACCAGTGCCAACCTGGCATAGGTCGTAGAGCGGCCGTAACCGCATCGGTAGCGTATGCCTTCCTCTCACGGAGGCGGCTCGGCCCCGTTTCTCTACTTGAGCGCGACGGCTGCGCCGACGTCCTCGAGCTTTGATTTCATCTCTTCGGCTTCTTCCTTGCCAGCCGCTTCCTTCACAGTGCTTGGTGCGCCATCTACAACCTCTTTAGCCTCCTTAAGACCCAGCCCGGTCAACTCACGTACGACCTTAATGACCTGAATCTTCTTGTCTCCGATGCCCTCCAGCACGACATCAAACTCATCTTTCTCTTCCTCAGCAGCCTCAGCGCCAGGAGCTCCAGCGCCAGGCATAGCAACCGGAGCAGCCACTGCCGTGACATTGAACTTCTCCTTAAACGCGTCAACGAACTCAGAGAGCTCGAGCACGGTCATGCCACCAATGGTTTCGAGGATTTCCTCGTGATTAGCCGCCATTCCTTAACTCCTCCTGATTCACGCTGGCATCATGCCAGCAATCTGTATAAGCCCTTCCTATTATTAGTAGACGCCGAAGCATCCCTACTCTTCCTTCTCCCGCTCGACGCGGAGTGCATCCAATAGCCCAACCATCTCGCCAATCTTCCCCTCAAGTGCCATTGCTAATGCAGACAATGGAGCTTCAAACGCGCCAGCCAACTGGGCCATGAGCTGCTCTTTCGGTGGCAGTTTTGCCAGCTTCTTGATTTGTTCTGGCTCTAGGATCTGCTGATCCATGATCCCAAGCTTAAATGAAGGCCGCTCCTCATGGTCCTTGGCAAAGTCTGACAAGGCCTTTGCAACCGTCACGGCATCCTCGTACCCGAATACGAGACCTGTAGGCCCTTCTAGGCTTTCCGTGATGTCAGGCAAATCTTCCAATTCTGTAAAGACGCGCTTTGCTAGGCGATTCTTGACGACTAGATACTCAGCGCCAGAGGTCTTTAGAGACCTTCTAAGCTGGGTCATCGCCTTAACATCGAGGCCAGTGAAATCGGTTAGATAAAGCACCGGGGCGCGGTCGACCCGCTCCCTGAGATCTTCTAAAAACGACTCTTTCTGCGCGCGATCCATCAGCCCTTCCTATAGAGATTGGGATCGATGGCCACGCCAGGCCCCATCGTGCTCGATACAGTCACACTCTTCAGGTACGTACCCTTTGCTCCTGAAGGCTTAGCTCCCACAATCTGATCCATGAATGCGCTTAGGTTTTCGGCAAGCTGATCCTCTGAGAACGAAGCCTTGCCGATCGGAGCATGTACGTTGCCCGTCTTATCTACCCTAAATTCTATTTTACCGGCCTTAATCTCCTGAACAGCGCGACCGATGTCGAATGTCACAGTCCCCGCCTTCGGGGTCGGCATTAAGCCTCGAGGACCTAAGACACGACCCAAGGGTCCGACTTTACCCATCAGATCCGGGGTTGCAACGCACACATCAAAATCAAGCCACCCTTCCTGGATTTTCTCGACGAAATCGACACCTACGTAGTCCGCACCGGCGTCTTGAGCCTCAGTCTCCTTCTCACCCTGTGCAATCACAAGAACTCGAACGGACTTCCCGGTTCCGTGCGGGAGAACGACCGTGCCACGTACCAATTCATCCGCCTTCCGGGGATCCACACCCAAGCGTGTTGCCACGTCGATAGTCTCATCAAACTTCGCCGAAGCGAGGCCTTTTACTAGCTTGACCGCCTCTGCGGGCGGGAACTTCGCGCCGTCTGGCACACCAGAGCGAGCCGACGCGTAACGCTTACCTGTCTTAGGCATATTACACCGAGCCGATTCGTTTACCCTCCCACCGCTGACGGCTCTCAGTCGGTGGTGCGGGCCCGGGCTTCTACCCGGTAACCTCTGCTTCTTCTACTTTTGCGCCTTCTTCTTCAGCCTTCTCCGTGGGATCCACGATCTCCACGTTCATGGCTTCCTCCGAACCTGCCAGCACAACACCCATGGAGCGTGCTGTACCTGCAATCATTCTCACCGCAGCATCCATATCACTAGCATTGAGATCTTCCATCTTCGTCTGGGCAATCTCCTCTAACTGCGCTCGAGTGATAGTTCCAACCTTCTCCCGGTTCGGCTCACCCGAACCCTTTGGTAACCCAATCGCCCGCTTAATCAGCACAGATGCCGGAGGAGTTTTAGTAATGAACGAGAATGAACGATCGGCATAAACCGTAATCTCAACTGGGATTGTAATCCCTTGTTTGTCCTGGGTCTTTGAATTGAACTGCTTACAGAACTCCATAATGTTAACCCCGTGCTGCCCAAGCGCAGGGCCCACGGGCGGGGCCGGGTTAGCCTGACCACCTGGCACATGAAGCTTAATAAATCCGATGACCTTCCGAGCCATAACTAGTTATCCCTCACGGACCGTCAATATCCTCTAAGGTCGGTGTAATCGAGTTCCACGGAGGTTGGCCGACCGAAGAGAGACACCTCGACCTTTACCTTACCCTTGTCAGGATACACCTCCTGCACCGTTCCACTGAAATCTGTAAACGGACCCTTCGTTACCTCTACCACTTGGTCAACGTGGAACGGGATATCCTCGTGAGCCTTATCCCCCTCCTCTATCTCTACCCCAAGGATCTTATTGATCTCATCCTCGCGTAACGGCTGCGGTACCCTTCCGGAACCTACGAACTTGATCACACCCTGGATGTTGTTGATAACATGTGAAGTGCGCTCATTTAGTAGCATGTGGACCAACACATACCCAGGGTATAGTCGCTTAGTCACCGTTACTCTCTTGCCACCACGGATCTCTAGAACCTCTTGCGTGGGGACCAGCACCTCCTTGATTTCAGCACTTTCCTCCCCACCGGGCTCTTCCTCTATCCGCCGCTGAATCAGCTTCTGGACCTTGTTCTCATGTCCCGAATAGGTCTGGATCGCATACCAGTTGGTCCGCGCCATCGTCTCAACCATCATGCGCCGAAAAGCCCCATTATGGTCCGGATTCCCCAATCTGACAGGACATCCATAAGCCATATCACAGCAGAGACAGCGATCGTGAACAAAATGACCACGAGCGTAGCGCTCCGGAGTTGATCGGAATCCGGCCACGTGACCTTCTCGAGTTCGCTCCAGCACTCCTCTGCGAAGACCTTTGTGTCCTTCATTTTTTGGACAACAGCCATACGCTTACTTCGTTTCCTTGTGCGGCGTGTGCGTCCGGCATCGCGGACAATACTTGCGATATTCGACCCGCTCAGGATGCAGGCGCTTGTTCTTCGTCTTGTTGTAGTTCCTCTCCTGACACTCATTACAGGCAAGGATTATCTTGTCACGCGCCATAGACATCTTCCTTCGTTCCTGTAACAAAGCTCTGGGCGGGGATTGAACCCGCGACCTCGTCCTTACCAAGGACG
>CEUS01031437.1_pt1 | contig 40253 bp, 36 predicted proteins | sample 427031 | NCBI WGS metagenome assembly CEUS01 (sample SAMEA2622837, study PRJEB7988) | marine metagenome | biome: marine biome (ENVO:00000447); feature: marine epipelagic mixed layer (ENVO:xxxxxxxxx); material: "saline water (ENVO:00002010), including plankton (ENVO:xxxxxxxx)" | depth 140 m | reverse complement strand
GAGCCTTGGAAATCAGGTATTAAAACTTCTATTTCGCACAAAGGCAACTTTGATCTTATCCTCTTTATAGACTCTGCAAAAATACTAGCTCCACCGTCCAGTAAGTCATCACGGTCTACCGATGTTATAACGCAATACTCCAAGTTCAATCGATGGACACTCTCAGCCAATCGTCTTGGTTCATCTAAATCTAGAATACCAGGCCTACCGGTACTAACGGCACAGTATCTACAAGCTCGTGTACATATTTCCCCTAATATCATAAAAGTAGCACTGCGATCCTCCCAACATTCTCCAATGTTGGGACATTTGGCCTCTACACAAACGGTGTTGAGGCCTCCAGACTTCAATAAATTCTTTAGTTCAACAAAATTTGAGCCTCCAGACATTGGGACCTTAAACCATTTAGGTAAACGATTGTATTCGTTGCGTATAACCTGCTTAACTTCTCTCATAATATTAGATGATATCAAATACACTATTTCCTGTCTCCTCACAGGCACGTCAATATTGCACTATTTCCGATAGCTACGGTTGACCATTTCTAAGCCTATAGCTATAATAATCACAAACTAACCCATGCTTTGGGAGGATTTCATTGGCTAACGAATCAGGGAAGAGATACTTTTGTAAGAATTGCAGCTCCGAATTTATAGTAACTACAGCCGGTGACGGCACCATATCATGCTGTGGGGAACCGGCAGAGAAGAAGTAATTTATATTAGAAATGTCCTCTTTTACTCAACGTAAAGGACTATGGAGGAACTTGTAAATGGCTAACGAGCTTGGTAAAAGATATCAATGTGTCACGTGTGGTACGGTTGTTTTATGCACAAAAGCTGGAGAAGGAAGTGCAACTTGCTGTGAAAAAGATATGGCATTGCAAGACGCCAGAAGACTGCCTTCTTCAGACTAGTTAGATAATATTAATTTATAAATTATATTAAATACCGAAGCAGTATAAGCCATTCCGAGGGTAAACCAAGGAATGGCTTATGTTTGTTAGGTTCTCAGTGAAAAACAGGAGAAGTTTAATGAGTAAAATAATCGAGTATCTCGAGAAAATAGGATCCGTTACTCCAACCCCTATTGGGTTTGGAACTAGCAAACCAGCGGACAAATTCCCTCAGATTGCTCTAGCTGCTTTGACTGATGTAGGTTCTCTGACCAAAAATCAAGCTGATGATTTTGATTTTACAATCGTTAAAACACAAAAAAGCACCAAAACCATGTTGAAAACAACAAATGCTACTCTGAAAGAACAGATATGGGGCATCTGGACAAACCACGCATCAACTGATTCGCTAGAGTCCTTGGCAAACGAAGGTTGCGACTTCTTTATAATTTCGAGTTTTTCTGAACCTGCTGATATATTGGCATCGGAAAATCTTGGCAAGCTTATTGTAGTACCTATAGATACACCAGAAGAACTTGCACATTCGATAAATGAAATACCCGTAGATGCAATTATCTTATCCGGTATAGAAGAGACAACTAACCTCAGTATAATTGACACCATGCGCATAAGATCCATAAGAGATCTCCTATCTAAACCAGTTATACTACTACGCATTAACCCATTACAGAAAAACGATATAAAAGTAATCAGAGACGTGGGGATACAGGGAATACTTTTGGATATACAAAAAATTAAACCAAAAGAGTTAAAATCCATGAAAGATGATATCGGAAAACTACCTCCATCCAAAACCAAAAGTAATCAGAGCAGGGCTATCATCCCAACAATTAGAACAAATGACCAAGAAGAGTATGATGACGATGACGATGATGACGATATAGAGTAAAAGTTCCGTAGTACTGCATATCTGTACACATTTTTTGGTATGAGTGACACATAAATGAATTTCATTCGTGCTCGCAGAAATATATTTTTTGGTTGGTATGTGGTATTCGCAGCGGCTGCCATAAATGTTTATGGAGCTGGAGTCTGGTTCTATGGATTCCCAATATTCTTTAAGGTTCTGCTAGATGAATTCGGTTGGAGTGCTGCCGCAGGGGCTGCCGTGATATCCCTGTCCAGACTCGAAGGGGGTTTGGAGGGACCTATTATTGGTGTGCTTGTAGACAAATATGGACCTAGGAAAATGGCTATCATAGGAGCTGCCATAGCTGGTTCGGGTTTCTTCTTAATGAGCCTAGTTTCATCAATCGAAATCGGTTCTGTTCATTTGAGTGCGTTTGTAGTATTTGTCCTTTTATACGCTGGCTGGATATCTATAGGTTATAACACGGGATTCGGTCATGCCAGTATGGCTGCAGTCAACGCATGGTTTATCCAGAAAAGATCGAGAGCATTTGCTATATATTCACTTGGGGCAGGTGGCAGCGGTTTGACTGTATTTCTCCTGGGGATAATAGTCAATGATTACGGTTGGCGAACTGCAGCATTCTTATCTGGAGTAGGAATATTCGTGATAGTCATGCCAATATCATTACTTCTGAGGCATAAACCTGAACAATATGGTTATCTACCTGATGGATTACCTGAAAAAACTGAAGATCCACTAAAAAGAGGCGGGTCAGTAAGAAAGAATAACGCTCAACTAGCAAACAGGGATTTCACAGTAAAACAAGCCATACTATCTATCACTTTTTGGATGTTAGTTTTGGGAACAAGCGCTAGAGCGGTGGCAATGACTTCGGTTGTAATACATCAAGTTAACTATCTTACAAATATCCGCTCCATCCCGCTTCTACACGCCAGTGCAGCACTAGGGGCAATGGTAACAGTCAGTCTGGTAGGAAGATTGGGGTTCGGGCTATTAGGTGATTATCTAGATAAACGATACGTCCTAATATTTTGCACATTATTGCAGGCTTTGGGGATATATGTACTCTCTATGGTTGATAGTATGGCATTATTATGGATTTTTGTAATAATTTATGGGATATCCTACGGCGGTGCAATACCGGTTTTCATGGCAATAATTGGAGATTATTTCGGAAGGGCCAATTACGCCACAATAAGAGGTTGGATGCAATTGTGTCATATACCTTCTACAATGATAGGACCTATATATGCAGGTTGGGTTTATGACTCCACTAACAGTTACCACGTAGCATTTATGAGTTTCATCATCGCTTTAATACTGGGAACTGTATTTCTTTTCTTCGCCCGTAACCCAAATGTAACGGACGATAGAGTTTAATCTGAATACACTTTCAAATCAGAAAATAGCTTATTTGCCCAATAAATTACGTCTTCATCAGATATTTTGTCTATAAGAATTTCTTCCATTTCTTTACGGTCTCTCATCGGCATTTCTAATGCCTGAAGTAAAGCCCTATAAGTTCCTTCTATATCAGCCGGAGACACAGGCAATACTCCGTTTCTCAACTGATCATACGAGCCAGCAGTTTCTGAAAGGACTAGCACACCTGATCTACCATTTACAACTGGCCCTTCCTTGGATACAAGATTCATACCATCCATGATGGGGTTCACCAGCAAAACATCATAAAATTTCATAGCAGCCATGGCTTGGGTATAATTGTTATCATAAAATGGCAGGATTGGTTTCCACTGGCTATTACCAAATGAATTATTAATTTCAGCAACTATCTCTTCTACTTCCTGAAAATATCTTTGATATTGCCTGATATGAGTTCTGGATGGCACCATAAAAGCAAGGAATATTACCTTTCCTAATATATCTGGGTTTCTCTCCAACAACAATCTGTAGGCACGAAATCCTCTTATTATATTCTTGCTCGGTTCGACTCTATCTATTCTCACTATTGTATTTTCTGTCAATACACTTCTTAATTTATCTTCGTATTCACGAGCCCTGTTTGATTCCGCTATATTTCTAACCTCGCCAATCGATATACCCATCGGTCGATACTTCACCTCGGTTGTATGGCCATTTAGCGTTACAGTACAATTCTTGTAATTAACTTCACTATTTAGTACGAAAGTTTCGCAACTTTGAAGAAAATTCCTCACATCTCTGAAATTCTGAAAAGCAACAGTGTCCGTCATTATCAGACTTTCACATATCTTGGTCCTTATATCTGAAGGTAGCATTTGCCAGTAACTGGAATCCGGCCAAGGGATATGAATAAATTGTTGAATTATTGCCTCTGGTATAGATTCGCGTAACATGCCTGGAACCATGTACAAATGATAGTCATGTATCACAACACTAGGAGGTTTATTACTTTTTTCGCATTCTTCAATAATGGAATCCGCAAACGCCCTGTTAACCGGCACATATCCAGTTTCCCAAGCATCATATACTGAATTGTCGATGTTAGGAGTATATGGAGAACTCCACATGTTGTGATGTAGAAACCATAACAGAGGATTACAAAAAATATTGTAGAACTTGTGATACACACGTCTTGAGGTTAGCACATATTTTATAGAGAATTTGTGCCCTGGAATGGTCGATCTTATAGTCTCCCCTTCAAAGTTCCTAGCCACACGTCGGTCCCCTTCACCCATTGCATTAGAAATCCATGTAAAGCCCAAACCAAAAAGCGGATTTAACGCAGTAACCACTCCACCGCTACTTCTCCTTGGAACAATACTATCGCCGTTTGTTATGTGATGCTCTACAGGGCCTCTATTACTGACTATAAATAATGATCTGCTTTTTAATATCTCAGACACATTTGTCAGTAGATTATTGAGTTTCTCAGTTTTATCAGAATCGTTTATCATAATAACATCCGAGTAATACCAGAATTATTAACATTTGCCACTAAAACGATCGAGGTCCGGGATCTACAGGGAACACTACCAAGAGGTTATAGTGAAATATACAAGGGTACGTGGCAATTTAGCATAGCCTCTTACCCTTGTCAACGAAGATAATCTTAATACTGGATTGGATTCAAGAAGAAAGATGCCATCTCAAATCTGGATTACGCGCGGCTTTGGCTTCATCTAATCTTGTATTCGGCGTCGCATAGGGAGCGTTTTTTAATAGTGACGGGTCATCTAACACTTCTTGGGCTATAGCTTGCATGACCTGTATAAAATTGTCTATTGTTTCCTTGCTTTCAGTTTCTGTAGGTTCAATCATAAGAGCCTCTTCTACTATCAACGGGAAGTACATGGTAGGAGGATGAATTCCGTAGTCAATCAGTCTTTTGGCAATGTCCAAAGCACTCACACCTTGTTGCTTTTGCATTTTCGCGGAAAAGACCACTTCGTGCATACAAACTCTATCATAAGGTAAACTGTAATGATCCTTTAAATTGGCCAACACATAATTAGCATTCAAGACAGCATTTTCACTCACTTCTAACAACCCACTTGCCCCAAGAAGATTTATGTAAGTGTACGCCCTAACTAACATACCAAAATTGCCATGGAATGCGGATGTTTTTCCAATACTAGTATCTGGTTCATAAAGCTCATAACTATCTGATTCTTCGTCGGTATTCCTGCTTATCACTGGTGACGGCAGAAATGGAACCAAAATATCTCTGGCACATACCGGCCCAGATCCCGGACCACCACCACCATGAGGCGTACTAAAGGTCTTGTGGAGATTAAAATGCATTACGTCGAAACCCAAATCACCCAGCTTAGTCCGACCCAACATAGCATTCATATTAGCGCCGTCACCGTAAACCAGTCCTCCGCAATCATGTACTAATTTGCAAATTTCTAATATATTTGTATCGAACAATCCCAACGTATTAGGGAGGGTTAACATCAATCCAACGGTTTCTTCGTTACATGCTGTTCGCAAGGCATTTATATCCATGTTACCAGCAGTATCTGAGGGTATTGTCACTACTTCATATCCGCACATTGCCGCAGATGCAGGATTGGTACCATGTGCACTGTCAGGTATTAACACAAATTTTCTTTTATGGTCTCCTCTAGAAACATGATATGCTCTAATCATTAACATTCCTGCCAACTCTCCTTGAGCACCTGCCATTGTAGACAAACTGCATCCAGACATACCCACTATCTCCGCAAGGATTGCCTGTAAATTGTATGCCAGTTCCAAAGCCCCTTGTACTGTACTTTTTGGCTGTCGAGGATGAATATTGGCAAATCCAGGAAGGCTAGCCATTTCCTCATTAACTTTCGGGTTGTACTTCATAGTACAGCTGCCCAAGGGATAATAGTTAGTGTCTATAGAAAAGTTCATTTGGCTTAGCAATGTCATGTACCTCACTACTTCCCCCTCACTAACCTCGGGAAGAAACAAGTCAGTTCTAATGTCTTCTGCATCAGGCATATCTTGTACTGGCACGTCTAGCCTTGGTAATGTGGTTCCAATTTTACCTTTAAAGCTTCGTTCCGCAAGTGATCTACGCTCGTTATACTCTATATTCATAATAAATTATTCCCTCGAGCGGGATGTTCTGCCATGAGGTAAACTAACCTATCTATTTCTTCTTTCGTGTTCATTTCTGTGACTGCTATGAGTAGCCCATTCTCTACCCTGTCGCTAACATCAATACCACCTATAAGCCCATTCTCCAACAAGTAAGAATTGAGTTTTGCTGGACTAATAGGACATCTAACAACAAACTCTTTAAAAAATGTGCCACCAAATGGCAAGCTGTAACCTGGAATCTTGGATATCATAGATGAGGCATAATGAGCTTTGTGATAAGTCATTTCTGCAACGTGTTTAATGCCCACTCTCCCCATGGAACCGATGTATGCTACAACAGCGGTACCTATAAGAGCTTCACTAGTACAAATATTGGATGTGGCCCGTTCTCTTCTTATGTGTTGTTCTCTAGTTTGCAAGGTAAGAACATATCCTTCCCTTTGCTTAGTGTCGGTTGTCTTACCAACTATTCTGCCTGGCATTTGCCTTACAAAATCAGATTTACACGTGAATAAACCTACATATGGCCCTCCATAACTCAAAGGTACTCCTAAGGGTTGGCCTTCAGCAACCGCGATATCCGCACCGTATTTACCAGGAGCATTAAACATGCCTAAGAAAATTGGATCGGTGGATGTAACCAACAAAGCATCATTTTCATGAGCAACCTTGGCAATATTTTTCAAATCTTCCAAGTAGCCGTAAAAGTTTGGATGTTGTACTAAAATGCACGCTGTCTCTTGGTCTAATTTTATGTCAGATGGATCTACCGAATATATTTTCAATCCCTGAGGTTCTACATAAGTTCGTATGACAGAGACGTAAACAGGTGAAAGTGTATTTAATACCGCGATACGATCCTTATTGGTTATTCTACAAGCCATCAAAGCTGCTTCAGCGATCGCGGTTGCGCCGTCATACATTCCAGAATTTGCTATATCCATCTCAAAAAGTTGACATACCAAAGATTGAAATTCATATATCGTTTGTAAAGTACCTTGACTAACTTCAGGTTGATATGGGGTGTAAGCCGTGGCAAACTCTCCCCTGCTGATCACATGTTTGACAATGGAAGGTATAAAATGCCTATAAGCGCCACCCCCAAGAAAACATGGCATTGTATCCGGAGTATAATTCAGCATTGATAATCGTTGGAGTTCCTTAGTGATTTCCAGCTCTGAGAGAGGTTCATTAAGTTTTAAATTAGGGAGATAATGTTGTTTCGGTATGTCACCGAACAGTTCGTCTGTCGAACTAACTCCTAAGCATTTAATAATCTGATCTCTATCGGCATCAGTATTAGGCACATATGGAGAATGTCTGGTTTCTGATGTCATCAACTAAGAGCCTAAAGAATCCAAAAATGATTGGTACTCATCAGCAGTCAATAATTCATCAAACTCAGAGGCATTAGAAACGATAATACGCACCAACCAACCGTTATTGTGGGGGTCTGAATTCACCAGTTCCGGACTGTCTAGTGCAATATTATTTATCTCTATAACTTCACCAGAAACTGGTGAAAATATGTCTGAGACTGATTTTACCGATTCTATTTCTCCAAGTTTCTGCATTTTACTTAACATGGATCCAACATTCGGAAGGTCAAGATAAACGATATCACCCAAATGTTCCTGAGCATAATCAGTAATACCAATTAGCAAGCTTTCATTAATATCCTGTTTAGCCCACTCATGTTCTTTTGAATATTTTCTATCGTTTGGATACATGCTATTACCCCTGTTTTTTGTAAAATGGAATGCCCACGATCTCCGCTGGAGTGTTCCTGCCCCGTATATCTACGTTAATGATGGTCCCAAGAATGGAAAAGGGCTTAGGAACATATCCTAATCCTATACCCATATTAAGATTTTGAGAATAGGTTCCACTTGTAACAACACCAATTTGGTTGCATTCATCATCCAAAATTGCATAACCATTTCTAGGCACTCCACGCTCCAGTAATTTAAATCCCACTATCTTTTTTATAGATTCTCTTTGTTTAATAAATGTCAGGGCCTCTTGCCCTACAAAATATTCTTTATTCCAAGACACAAACCTCTCAAGCCCAGCCTCCAACGGATTAGTATTAGAATCCATATCTGAACCATGAAGCAACAAACCCGCCTCTAATCTTAAAACGTCTCTCGCCCCCAAACCACAAGGCGTTGCACCCAATGCCGTTAATTCCTTCCATATAGAAACCACTCCTTCGCTTGGAACTACCAATTCAAACCCATCTTCACCTGTGTATCCAGTTCTACAAACAATGACTGGAAAAGTTTTGATATACGATTGTTCACAACGGAATGGTCTTAAGTGAGAAGGATTTGATGTTAACAAATGCCCGAGTATCTTTTCAGAAGATGGCCCTTGTATGGCAATTAAAGATTTTTTCCCTGTTACTAGATTAATGTTTACAGACATCTGCATCTTGTTTTTCCATTTCTCCAACCAAATCATTATTTCGTCGGTGTTTGAGGCATTTGGAACAAGTAAGAAATGCTGCGCGTTTAATCTATAGAGTATCGTATCATCTATAATGCCACCCTGTTCGTTACAAATTAGAGTGTATTTAGCCCTACCACCTTTCATAGCTGTAACATCAGCTGTTACTATCTTGTTCAAAAATTCTACTGAACTGAGCCCTTTCAGTTCCACCAAACCCATGTGAGAAACATCAAAAATCCCCACTCCTGACCTGACTGCCTTCGCTTCATTTAATATGCTAGAGTATTGAATAGGCATGTCCCAACCTCCAAACGGAACCATAAGAGCTCCTGATGAAACATGGTTATCAAATAATGAAGTTCTTTTCAATTATCAAAGCTCCTTAATCATGCCATCCAATATTTGCATACCTACTTACCTAAGGTGACGGAAAGCCCAATGCCTCCTGACCATATTCCGTGTAAATCCAACCTATGACATGACCATCTTTAAGGGAAAAAAGATCTGCACCCACAGGCAAAGGAGCCCATTTCTTCTGACTATCATCCCATAGAAATATTATCCAATAATTTGGATCTTCGTTTCTCTTTCCGAATATAGATTCCACAAGATGCGAAAACATAGACGCATAGTATGTGGATTCTAAATCACCTTGAACAACAGTTTTCGTTAATTCGTAAGCATTGGATCCTTCAGTTGTTTCAACATTCCGAAACCATTGAAAATCATCACTGCTTTCATGTATCAGAACACTAACATTTATAGTGCCTCTAATATCGCCATCCCCGTGATCTCCAGTTGCAATACATCCTGGAAGAAGCGCGACTAGTAGTAAAAAAGTTATGAATTGACTAGGAATTACCCTCAATCTAAACAATTATTGATTCCAGATCTTTGCAACTCTATTCAAAGCCATAAAACCCCTCATAACCAGTGGTCCCAGAGTAACGAAAATGACTATGTTGCTAGAGATATGCACAAATGAAAATAACAAAGCCCCTGGGTTGAATAAAGCTATATTTATCCAGTCGACGTATGAACCACCGGAAATATTAGCCCAGACTACACCAGTATATACATTGGTAAATAAGTCATATAAGAATGTACTCAATGCTGCCAAGCCGCCTAAAATCAATGACTGTCGCAAGTTAGAGATCCGCAAGCTGTTTGGCTCCATTAATTTTCTAAAACCAAAACCCATAAAGGCATATATAGCCTCGCTTGTCATCAGAATAGTCAACAACAAAGAGTCAGCCGGGCCCCAAGGATTGAAAGTCCCATATAACAACCAAGCACTTACCCCAACAAGAACTCCTTTTCTGAAACCCAACACATACCCAGCCGAGAACACCAATAAATCAAATAGTTTCACGTTGGGAAATCCAGTCATAGCATAATTAGTTCCCAAAATCGCGATTATGAAAACACCTACGGTAATTGCATCGGCTTTGTTTATTCCGAGTAAATCTAAACTGGGAAAGTTAAATTGTTTGGATATCACCGCATAAGATCTTGTTAAATTAGACATACCTAAACCTCCCTAATCTGATGACAACTTCGGTTGTCAAAAAAAAACCCACCCATCTTAAGGGCAGGTTAATCGCACGAAAACATGCCGATACCTTTCCTCGAAGGTTCTAAAACAACGGACACTAGAGAGACGATCTGGCTTGCCTATGTAGTAACAGTAGGCATACAGTTGCGGGACAGCGCCGGCCTCTCACCGGCTTCTTCTCTCCATAACATTGTTAATGTACCTGCAATAAACAGGTCCTTGAATAATAGCACAGAGCTAAATTGGTTTCTATAAAATACGTTCTCCTTTTGTATTTTTTTACCAAGTAGGGTAAGTCAATCAAAAGTAGACGATATCCAACTTGACCACACAAAACAGATAACTATAATAATAGTCTCTAGAAGATGGAGTTTCTCAATGGCAGGAAATGATTTAATCGAAGAAATTAAGGCTTTGGAGCAAAACGCTCTCATTGCTTTGGATGAGGCTCAGTCAAAAGAGTCCTTGGAAGAGTGGCGAATATCATATATCGGCCGTAAAGGAGCACTTACATCTATTTTAAGACAATTGCCGTCATTAACTCCCGAAGATAGGAGACTCCTGGGATCTATAGGTAATAAAGTAAAAACTAACTTGGAACAAAGCTTCGCTAACGCCGAACAATCACTTACCAAGTCTGCCAATACTAACGGAAATCCTAGTGTAGACGTTACTATGCCCGGAAGACAAATATCGATTGGAAAACTGCACCCTACCACTCAAATATTACGTGAAATATGTGATGCATTTGTCGGCATGGGATTCCAAGTTGTAGAAGGACCCGAAGTTGAATGGGACCATTACAATTTTGAGAAGCTGAATATACCAAAAGATCACCCAGCTAGGGACATGTGGGACACACTATGGATAGACTATGAAAATGATAATAGGGAAAAATCAATGCTAATGAGAACCCACACGTCCCCAATGCAAGTAAGAATAATGGAAAACAGTCAGCCTCCTCTGAGAGTCTTGGTACCTGGAAAATGTTACAGATACGAAGCAACAGATGCTACACACGAGTCACAATTCTACCAAGTTGAGGGATTAGTCGTAGATCAGGGAATCACATTTGCAAACCTCAAAGGAACCTTGTATGAATTTGCAAGGTTGTTATTTGGAACAGATCGGAAGGTAAGATTCAGAGTGGACTACTTCCCTTTCGTTGAACCCGGGGCTGAAATGGCCATTGACTGTTTTTCTTGCAGCAACGGTGAAGGATGCAGAGTTTGTAAGGGCACTGGATGGATAGAAATACTCGGAGCTGGCATGGTAAATCCAAAAGTCCTTGAAGGATTGGGATATGACCCATCTATATACACAGGTTTCGCATTCGGAATGGGTCCGGAGAGAATAGCGATGCTAAAATATGGAATAGACGACATAAGATTATTTTATTCTAACGACGTCAGATTTTTGAGTCAGTTCTAGTATTATAAATTTCAATCATGCTAAAAGGATCCATACATGAGAACACCTCTATCTTGGCTTAAGCAATACGTTGATATAGACGTTGATCCCGAATCTATAGCCCATGAACTCACAATGGCAGGGACAGAAGTAGGCACCATCGAACAAACGGGAGGATGGGGCAAGGTTTTCGTGGGTGAAGTAAAAGAAATAAACATCCATCCAAACGCTGATAGATTACGCCTAGTATCTGTGGACATTGGAAGCGATATATTAACTGTGGTATGTGGAGCACCGAATGTAGCAGAAGGTCAAAAAATCGCATTCGCGAAAGTTGGAGCCATTTTGAATAACCCTCATAGTGGTGGCCAGGAAACTCTCAAAACTGCCAAGATACGAGGAGTAGAGTCCAGCGGCATGGTTTGCTCTGAAGAAGAGCTGGGCTTGGGCAATGATTCCTCTGGTATCTTGGTTTTACCAGATGATGCTCCAATAGGAATTCCTTTAGAGAATTACCTGGGAGATACGATATTTGATCTGGAACTAACTCCCAATAGACCGGATTGTATGTCAGTAATAGGAGTAGCAAGAGAAATTGCGGCTATAACCGGCAAGAAAATCAAAGATCCAGATACCAATTACACGACTGAAAACGATCCTATAGAGGCTCACTTAGAAGTAAATATAGAAGATCCCTCATTATGTAGTAGATATACAGCCAGCCTCATACGAGATGTAGTTGTAGGTCCATCCCCAACATGGATCACTGAAAGATTAATAAAAGCAGGGCAAAGACCAATAAATAACGTGGTAGATATAACCAACTATGTGATGCTGGAATATGGTCAGCCTCTACACGCATTTGATTTTAGAACTATTAACAGCGGTAAGATAATTGTAAGACAAGCCACCGAACAGGAAACCTTTACTACTCTTGATGGAACAGAAAGAAAACTTAGCCCACCTATGTTAGTTATTGCAGATTCCAATAGAGCAGTTGCACTAGCAGGCATTATGGGCGGACTAAACACAGAAATGACCAGCGAAACGACTACAGTACTTGTTGAAGCAGCCACTTTCAATGCTGTAAACACTAGGAAAACCTCTCAGTCATTGAGGATACGAAGTGAGTCATCTTCTCGATTCGAAAAAGGATTGAAGCCTGAATTAGCATTAGTGGCACTGAAAAGAGCGACTTACCTTATTCAAAAAATAGCCGGGGGAAAAGTCTGTAGCAATATAATCGATAAATATCCTGTAAATGAAGAAGGTGCTCCAATTAGTCTGACGCTTCACAGAATTAAACAGGTCTTAGGACTTGACATGAAGATAGGAAAAGCGCGTTCTATCCTGGAGTCACTAGGCTTCTCCATTAACAAATCTTCTACCCATGAGCTGCTGGTTAAACCACCATATTGGAGAAGTGACATAGACCAGACCGATGATCTCATTGAAGAAATTGCACGCATGGTTGGATACGATAACCTACCTATATCTTCCATATCAACGCCTATACCCAATCAAACACCTGATCACAATCGTAACATGCGAGAAAAGATTAGAGACCTAATGGTTTCAAGTGGCATGCAGGAAGTCATTTCTTATTCCCTAGTCAGCCTAAAGGATCTAGAAAAGTCTACGCCATCTACAGAATCTTTAAACCCCATACGCCTCGCAAATCCCATGAGCGAACACCAAGAATATCTGAGGACAAACATGCTGAGTAGCATCCTGAACGCACTCTCATACAACCTTAACCAGATAAGAAAAGGTATGAAAATCTTTGAAATTGGCCGCATTTACTTACAAAGAAAAGATCAACTACCTACAGAACGTGAAATCCTAGTGGGAGCATTAACTGGACAACGTTGGTCAGATGATTGGCTTAACAATTCAACTAATATGGACATTTTTGATGCCAAAGGCATTCTAGAAGGTCTGTTTGGTGAGCTGCGCGTCGATCCAATATTTGAACCATCCAACAATCCATTGTTTGCTGCCGGTAACGCAGCAGATATACACTACCAAGGCCAACATATAGGCTCAGTGGGGTCTTTACATGACGACATATTAAGAGTGTTCGATATAGATATCAAACCAGTATCAATCTTTGAACTTGATCTCGATAAACTATGTAAACTGTCCAACAAATCGATGTATAAATATGAGCCGATATCCAGATACCCGGGCTCTTATAAAGATCTTGCTTTGATATTGGACAACGCCACATCATCTTCGACAGTAAAAAGGTTAATAGAGCGGCACAAACTGGTCCACACCGCTACTCTATTTGACCTATACGAAGGGAACGAATTAGAGGCAGGTACTCGATCTCTTGCGTACAGAATTCTGTTCCAATCTGACAAAGGCACCTTGACGGGTGAGGAAATCAATAAAGCTTTGAATGATATACTTAGCACTCTAAACCACCAGATCGGCGCCATACTCAGAAATTGACTTAAATAGTGACTTCTGTTTTACCTGATCTACTGATAGAATTGCTATATCAAACCCTGAAACACAAAAGGTTCCATGGCAACGTAGCTCAGCGGCAGAGCGGGGTCTTCATAAGGCCTAGGTCGCAGGTTCGAATCCCGCCGTTGCCACCATATTTATTCAGAGGGGCGTTATGACTAGCTTGCTATCATTACTTTTGAGGTCTATTTTACTAGGCGTTCTTTCCACTTTAACTCTTATTAGCTGTGGTGACGCTGGCGTAGGGAAAATGACTACAGCTAGAGGCGATCATGCTGCGTCAACCTTGAATGACGGGAGAATATTAGTCTCTGGCGGAATAGGGGATTGGGGGGCAGGACAACGATCCCCTGCAATAGGAAGTTCAGAGATACTGGATCTAACTACAAACTCATGGACTTCGGCTAGCTCTCTGAATCATCCAAGATACGGTCATACACAAACTGTATTAAACGACGGTAGCCTACTTGCTGTAGGAGGATCACCAAATGGCGTTAAGGATCTCCCTCCAGAAATCTATAATGCCGCCAGTGACACCTGGACGGAAACAAGCAAAATGAGTTACGCGCGAAGGCTAGGGCATACTGCCACTTTAATGGCTAATGGAGAGGTACTAGTTACAGGCGGTTTGGCCGAAGTTGAGGGAAATAAGAAAATTATTGCCAAAGCAGAAATATACAATCCTAAAGATGGTTCCTGGCGATTAGTATCAGACATGACTATGCCCAGAGAAAAGCATCATGCAGTACTGCTTAACAACGGAAAGATATTGGTTATCGGTTCTGATAACGAAGAACAATATGTGCGAGGTGTAACTACTGCCGAACTATACGATCCTGATAACGACACATGGACAGCATTAGGACCATTGTTGGACGAACACGCAGAAAAATTTACTGCAGTTCTATTGAATGATGGAAAAGTGCTCGTCTCCGGAGGAGGCACAAAAGGTAGAAGACTCACACCGGAAACTACAGCCACGATGGAAGTCTATGACCCGGATAATGCCACGTGGTCACTTTTAGAGCCTATGCCAACCAGGAGTTGGAGGCATACCGCAACGGTATTGAACAACGGAAACGTTCTATTTGTAGGAAATGAAAAACTGTCAATATATAACACATCATCAGACAATTGGACTCCTATTGGAGGCTTTTCAAACCCCAGAGGTGGGGTTCATACCTCGGTATTGCTAAGCGACGGAAGAACATTAATTATAGGCGGACATGATATAAATCTCGATAAATATGGTGGTCTCAGCGTAAGAAAAGCCATTGATTCGGTACTGGTATACGATCCTGCACTGGAGTGGTAATTGTAGCTAAATGTTATAATACCTCGCCTATAACATATGTGCCATCATTCCAACTAGGCTCTGATTCTAGGTGCTCCATCATACTGAGAAACATTTCATGCTGCTCAGGTCTGTTAGCATTGGCAACATAGGAGTCTTTATCCTTGAAAACAGCTACTGCTGTCCAGTCTCCTCCTTGATCAGGTTGCATCACAAAAAAGGCAAAGCCGCCTTCGGGAGCATCTGAAGAAGTTTCATTGAGAGTCTTTAATAAGTCTGCCTCGTGGCCTGGTTTAACCTTTAAATTAAATATGCTACCGTACATACGTATTGTGCCTCCAATAACAAAATATAGATGCAGTCTACTCTAGATGATTAGTATGATATAAGCAAGTTTAATCTACTTCCTTATATATGGTACCCCGAGATTTAACTAATTCTGTAGAAGAAAAATCTGAGTCAGGCAACTTATGGCCCAATGGCTGAGGTGGTCTAGTTGGTGCGCCACAAATTTTCAGTATTCTATAATCAGTATAATAACCATTATAAGTATATGTAATCAGAGCGTTAAAAAACTCTGGCAATTCTTCTTCAATGGTTTTCAGCACTGCTATTTGTTGATCTGAAACAAGAGATACAAATGCACCTTGAAATTTGTTAGCAGCACAAATCTCTATTTGATGCATACCCTCAATAAATATACGTCTGAGGCTTTTATCATGCCGTGCAAGGTATATGGGATCGAACATAACCTTATCTATGTAGGCAACCAATCCTAAATTTCCTGCTGCGGGATATTTGTCATCGGATGGTATTATCTGATTTAAAACAGACTCCATAAGAGCAGATTGAGCTTCACTAAAAAACCTAAGTTCACCTCTATCCATGTCCATATACATCTAAACCTTCACACATTCATTTTTATAAATGTGTGACTTCCTTTTTTATTTGATCCGCTATATACAATGCTACAGCTTGAATAGTTGATGTAGGATTAACTGCGGCACCAGTTACAAAAACACTACCATCTACAATAAAAAGGTTTTTTACGTCGTGTGCCTGACCCTTTTCATTTACAACGGACTTCGATGGATCTGAACCCATTCTGGCAGTACCCATAAGATGCCATCCGGCAACTCTAAGGAGAGGATTGTTAGTAATGCGTATCGCCCCAGATGCATTCAAAAGCTCTTCAGCCTTTTTAATGCCGTGATCCATCATATTAAGGCTGTTCTCGCTCATACGATAAGTGATCTTAGGGGCAGGAATCCCGTCTCCATCGGTTAATTCTGGATCCAATGTTACAGTATTTATTTCTTCTGGTAGATCCTCTCCTATAACTACAATGGTTGCCGTTCTTCCATACTTGCTTTCAAACGCATCATGATGTCCTTCACCCCACGCAATATACGACGCTTGCCCTGCTGTCATTCCACCCGAATTTGCCGCTCCGCGGGGACCTGGACCCTTGGCTGTAGCCTGAAAGCTATATCCTCGCACGAATCCTCTGGACAAATCCGTCTCATAGAACTCCTGGCTTATAATTGATATACCTTGTGGCCCCATATAGCCGTCAACAAATTCATCAAAAAACCCCGTTACGGCAGCGTAAGGGTGAAACATTAAGTTCTTGCCTACCAAGCCACTACTATTGGCCAATCCATCTGGAAACATTGAAGATGACGAATTGAGCAATAATCTTGGAGTCCCTACTCCATTGCAAGCTACTACTACAAGCTTAGCACTTTGTTGTTGCAGATTACCGTCCTCATCATAATATAGCGCACCTTTAACGAGCCCGTCTTTGCCTACAACTAATTCACGCACTCTGGCATTTGTAACAATTTTGGCACCTAAACTTATGGCTTTAGGCCAGTACGTAATGTCAGTACTGGCTTTCGCCCCCAAGTAACACCCCGTGTTACAAGGGCCGCAGTAATTGCAAGCAGCCCTTCCGTCATATTTGGAGTTATTTATTGCAGCATCTGAAGGCCACCAGTGCCAGCCAAGCTTGTTAAAACCGTCTACCAGCTTCTGTCCGCCCTTTCCCAATGGGAACGGAGGCATTTGCCTTGGTGATTTGGGTGGATAAGCAGGATCACCGTCTAATCCCGAAACACCCATAATCTCATCATTCTTATCAAAATATGGTTCCAGTTGCCTGTACGATATAGGCCAGTCATCAGCGACTCCATCTAATGATTTTACTTTGAAGTCGGATGGATGGAATCTCGGAAAGTGGGCACTCCAAAATATGGTGCTGCCACCAACTGCGTTATACATAAGAGGGGCTATCGGACTGTCCTTATCATTCACGGGGTAATCCGATGGAAGATTACGTACATTAGGCTGCGGATTGGATATGTTAGTTGCTCGCAATTCCCAGTCATCATGAGCAGAGGCATAATCTTTAGGATCAGTCCATCCGCCTTGCTCCAGACAAAGGACTTCTATCCCTGAACTTGCCAGACTCCACGCCACAGCTGCCCCGGAAGCGCCAGCACCAATTATTAATACTTCAACTTCATCATCTTCTATACTGGACATATTAAAACCTCCGATTCAAGGCCAATATAAACAGGTCGGTGGGAAACAATTAAGTTGACTTGTATTATACTACAATGATGACATTCGTTTCCATATCAATACTGGGATCGTTAATTTTTGCAGTGTTCTGCACACTGGGTTTCATAATCGGTGGTCTATTCGGTATTGTAGTAGGAATAGTTGTATCTATAAAACTGATCCCGATACTTATGATAGTAGATAACCTGATTAAACGTGACAAATAACAGTCACTGCGTATCCACCAACATGTCGTAGGCAAGAATCAACATTACCTTGGTACTGTTTATCAGACTTTTCACGCTCTGAAATTCGTTTGTGCCGTGTATATTGTTATCAACTGTATCATCGGGGTGGGCTCCACTAAAACCATAAGTGACTATCCCAAGGTTTCTAGTGAATCTGGAGTCGGTAAACCCCGTACTAATCGAGGGGATTATTTGTATATCATCCATATCAAGTGCTCTAGCTGTCGACCTTTTTATCGCTCTGGATAATTCAGTGTCAAATGGTGAAGAATTGGGTACTGACATATAATCAACTTGATATTCTACTCCCGGTATATCTTTCAAGATTGTGTCAAGTTCTTGCCTAAGATAATTCTCATCCTGATGCGGTAGAGTACGAACATCACAAGTTAACCGTATGTGTTCAGGAACACTATTAGACTTTATGCCCCCTTGAACCATGGTTGGAGTCACAGTCATCCTGGACAATGCCCTCATAACCGACGCGAGATTTTTGTTTTTTGATTCCACCTCTCCTATAATCCCGTCTATGTTTTGGGAAGTAGCGACATATTCCAAAGCAAATGTAGAAAGATATTTAAAAAATTCTACTGAAGTATCCCGGGCTGGTTCATATTTTTCTATTCCTTCTATAACTTTGCCTAGCCCAAAAAGTGAATTAACACCCCGCCAGGGTGTTGAAGCGTGAGCGCTCTCCCCTCTTATATCGATTTCTATCTGAAGTCTACCCTTCTCTCCTGTACCAAGGGTATATGTAAAACCTGCTGCAGCATCCATAGTACCGCCACCACCTTCATTAACTGCATATGGTGACATGATTTTATCCGGGTGGTTTTCAGATAGCCATCCAAATCCATAGCGACCCCCATGTTCTTCATCCGCCCCTGAAGCCAAAATAAGGCCATCCCTCAACTGAATATCATTACGTTTCAATATGGTCATTGCCATAAGTTGGGCAGTCAACAATCCCTTACAATCCGATGCACCCCTACCGTATATCCGGTCTCCAACTAACCTGCCCTCAAACGGTGGATATGTCCATTTGTTCTCTTCCTCGACTGGCACAACATCTGTATGAGACATAAACAATAAGCCAGCATTGCCCGATGACCCGTCCATTCTTGCAATGAGATTTCCTCTGTTAGGTGCTGATTCTAAAATCTCCGCATCTATTCCGTGTTTGGACAAGAATTCTTTTACATATCTACATACATCTGTTTCATCTCCTGTGGGCATGAACCCCGTATTTACTGAAGGAATTCTGACCAGATTCTGTTCTAATTCGATTATCTCAGAGGTACAGGCTTCAACTTGAGTTATCATATCGTCTAGTTTAGACATGGCTCATCTCCTATTGAAATTCGGGCAACTACCGAATAATACTAGCACAATATTTATAAATATATCTTATATTATAGAGAACGTATCCGAGGGAAAAAGATCATAGTTGAAGCTGCTAGAAATAAGAGCAATCCACCATGTACGGTTAAGGCGAGTCCTACACCTGTCAGTGCTGCGACGGCGCCTATTTCCATATGACCTATAGGACCTAATCCAACTGCAAAGATCCAAGTGCCCATTGCTCTTCCTCTCAGTTCATTCGGCACCACAAGTTGTATTAAACTTTGAGACAATATGTCAGATATCGCACCTAAACCACTAATCACGACAATAGCGAAAACAGCCAATAAGAAAGATTGAGCATAAGCTAACAGAAACAGAGAAATGCCGAAAGCATACAGAACAAACAAATAAAGAAGACCTTTACGTTTAACGTCACCTAATGACGATAAAATTATAACTGCTAATATCCCTCCAGCTGAACGCATAGCATTCATTACACCTAATCCTTCCGCCCCCAAACCCAATACATCCCTAGATATAACTGGTAATAAAGCTTGATGGGAAAACCCCAGTATTTCTACCATCCCTGACAGCAACAAAATTACCAATAATGAATTGTTGTGCTTTATCTCTTTACCAACCCCAGCAATATTCTGCCAAAACGATTCTTGTTCAGATAAATCCGGACTTTCCGGTGATCGGATGAACAGTAATGTGAATACGGAAGTAAAATAACTTAATGATAAAACCAAGTATCCAGCATCAGCGCCAAATTTACCAACTAACAGACCCGCTAATAAAGAACCTCCTATACCTCCCACCCTCATTCCTAAAGACAAATTAGATATGGCATTCACTAAATTCGCAGTTCCGACTATATCATAAGCAAAACTTTGTCTGGCTGGTTGGCCAACAGCTCGTACACAACCAGCCAAGAATGTCAGCAATAAGATTATCCATACTTCAATAAATCCAAAGTAAATTATGAAAGTCAACGATAAACTTAAGAATCCCATAACTACACTTACTAAAAGAAGAAGGTTACGTCGATTGACCCTATCTGCTAAAGATCCTGCAATAATGCCCAGAAACAGAAAAGGTACCATCCGAAGGGCCAGAGATACACCAACCATAAAAGATGAATCGGTAATTTCTAAGATAACCCATCCCACAATCACCTGCTCACCTATGAATCCTATCGAGTTAAAAGCACTTGATAACCAAAGAAATCTAAAGTCTCTATATGTGAAAGATGGAGAGGATAGAGGGTTAATCACCTACAATTTACCCATGCCAAAACCCATTTGAATTCATCGACATAGATACTCAGGCTCTGGTGTGCGTTACCAACCATTAACTCGGTCCCAAGTTTCTGCAACCATATTGTTATCAAGCACATAATATTTATCATGTGCTGCAGAGGTAATACAAGTGTGATTAGGAAGGATTCTTACTTTAGTTCCTATAGGAAATGAATCGAACTCTATAGGTCCGCTTATAGAAGCTATAAGGCCATGCTCCTGATATGTACGTTCTACATAGAGTCCTGGAATCACGGAACAATTGTCTGCCCTACAGACTAGTCCATAACCAACATTGTCCATGAACTGGTTAGCACTCAAATCTTTGGAAAGAGCGAGCGAACCGGCGTCTATCAACAATCTTTGGGGATCCTTCTTATGACCTATCACGGTAGCCAATACTGTTACAGCTATATCATCTATCTTACAGACCCCCATACCAACCTGATCTAAATCAAAAAACATGTAAGCTCCAGGGCGCATTTCGGTTATACCATCAAGATTTTCTACGAAAACTGCAGTCGGAGTGGATCCTGCACTTACCACGTCACAGGATATTCCCTGTTTTCGTAATATTTCGGCCGCCTTAACTACACCTGATCTTTCATTATCTGCTACGAGTCTGATTGAATCTATATTGTCGCATTCGTAAGAATGTCCTGCATGTGTTAATACCCCATCAAGATTCAAATTATTAGCCTGTTCAATAGCTTTTGCCAAATCGACCAATTCTTCAGATTCAGGATTTATGCCACCCCTAAGTCCTCCGGTATCTATCTCGATTAATACGTTCATATTAGCTTTTAAGGATGCGCATTTTTCCTGTAAAACAGGAACAACGGCCAAATTATCTGTTATGACTCTTACTCTAGCACCCTTATCCAGTAAATCGCTAACTTCCTCCAATTTGTCTGGAGATATACCGACGGCATACGTAATGTCAGTAATACCATTTGCTAAGAAATAACTGGCTTCTGCTAAAGTTGAAACTGTTATACCCCCAAAGTGGCCGTTCGTGGCAATCTTAGCTATCTCAAAAGATTTCGCAGTTTTAAGATGAGGACGTAAATCGACACCGAACTTTCTCATCCGATTCGACATGTAATTACAGTTTTTGACCAGTCTTTGCCTATCAATTATTAGAGATGGGGTTTTAATCTCATTTAATTTCATGTAAGTCACCTTACTCCGCAGACATCAACCCACTATATCACGAAACACTCTCAAAAAATTCAGACCTAACAGTTTCCGCAATTCTTCCTCATTAAAACCCCTTTCGACTAACTTCAACGTTATGTTCGGCCAATCTGTGGGTGTATCAAAGTCTACCATCCTGTGTTTATCACTTAACCTATGTTCAGGCCTAAATCCAGACCAATCAAATCCCGGTGGCTTGCTTCTAGGATCAGGGGAATCTTTGAACAAATATGAAGTGTCAAATGGTCCTAATGCCTCTGGAAATTCATACATTGTCTCTGTCCCAGGTCCCGGTCCACACTTGTCACTCGCTATGCCTACGTTGTCGATACCCATAATATTAATCAAATGCTCCACATGATCAACATAATCGTCCAACGTGGCATTTATGTCATTCTTCACAAATCCGGCAATGGCGGCTACACCAAAAAATCCACCACTATCAGCCACTGCTTTGGCCAGATCATCATCTTTACCCCTATCGTGATAACAAACAGCATTACTAGTCGAATGAGTCACCATTATGGGAGATTTAGAAAATTTGATAGCATCCCATCCAACCTGCTGACTACAATGACTGACATCCACAACCATTTTCAATTCGTTCAACCTCTCAACAAGTTCTATTCCGAAATATGTTAATCCTGTCTTGTATCTTTCCGTACAACCATCTCCTACTAAATTACGGAGATTATATGTCAGTTGTACTATTCGTAGGCCCATGTTGTGAAACATATCCAATCTGTTTAAGTCACCACCTATACTAGTGGTGTCTTGAAAATCGAAAATTACACCTTTAACATTGTCCTTATAAACTCTTTCCAATTCATCGGCATTGAGCACTAATCTTAAGTCCTCACCTAAGGCGTCTATTGTACCTCTACCTTGCATAAGAGATCTTGTGGCGGTCTCGAATGCTCCATCAGGAGAATGCGGACCTGCATATGTAACACTTGCAACATTAACTCCTGCTTCTTCCCATATGCCCAAGTATTCTTTCCTTGCTTCTTCAGACGACTTAAGTTCCTTGACCGTCATCTCGTAAAGTTTGGCTTTTATCTCTGATCTGGATAGACGTCCGTCTTCTACCCAATTCTTCATCGCTTCTCGCATGTTGTAATTATAGAAAAGACCATGATTAGCAGGCATTTTAGTATCTACAACCAAAACATCCTTATGGAATTCCAGTGCTTCACCAGGGGTCAGAAACGGCTTTCTGTTCGCATTCATATTATTATCCCCCCACTATATTTTGCGATTTCTCGGATACTAGAATAATGTATTCAGATAGTCAATCAAGACACATTCTAAAACAGGAATAATATTTATGAAATGCTGGGTCTAATCTTTAATAATGCTATAATTCTTTCAAAAAGAGAGGTTTACATATAATGGACATGTTACCGAAAGCTATTCTGGGCCGTACAGGTTTAGAAGTAACTCGACTGGGTTTTGGGTGTGCAAATTATCGAGATAACATAACGCATTGGACTACGGAACAGGCAACCAAGGTCTGGAATATGGCGTTAGACGCGGGAATAAATTTTTTCGATACTGCTTACGATTATGTGAACAGCGAAGAGTGGATAGGCTGGGCATTGAGATCCCGATACAACGAATTCTATTTAGCCAGCAAATGTGGATGTACAGATACTAGGCCAACCAGTAACGACTCCAACCATTCCTGGACCAGAGATAATTTATTTCGCAACATTGAAATCTCGCTGCGCCGCCTCAATAGAGACAGTATAGATATAATTCAACTACACAACGCCACCGTAGAAGAATGCGAAAAAGGAGACTTGGTGAGAGCATTGTCCGACATAAGAGATCAAGGGATGGTGAAATGGATTGGATCATCAACGACAAATCCAGATCTTCCTATCTTCCTAAGCTGGGGTGTGTTTGATGTAATGCAGATACCTTACTCCGCTCTTCAAAGACAGCACGAGCTTTGGATTGAAAAAGCTGCTAAGGAAGGAGTGGGTATAATAATCAGAGGTGGTGTAGCTCAAGGAGAAACTGGAGTGGGCAGAGGAGCCTCAGACACTTGGGAAATATTTGACAAAGCGTCACTGAAAGATCTAATGGAAGATAATGAAACTCCTTCATCATTTGTTTTGAGGTACACATTGAGCCATCCAAATGCAGATACTATAATTGTTGGAACTACTAAAACAGAACATCTACAGGAAAATATAGATGCTACTCTACGGGGTCCTTTGAATCCAGATGTTTACAACGAGGCCAAACAAAGACTAGAGTTGGCTGGAGAAATGCCAGACCCACTATAACAGCAGAGCAATTTATGAATAAATAAAAAATCTCTGATTCCTTATATACTTAACAAGAGAGCTTGCTTACTACTCTTCATCAGCGAGGGGAGGAAATCAGATAATCCGCTATCTTATGTATTACGTTCCAATGAACCTCATGTGGTTCAAAAACAGAACCTACAGTTAGAATTTCTATAGTCCAACCCTGAAAAATGCCCGGGTGAGTGTGTATTTGAACATCACCTACTTCTTTGACTAGGGCTTCAATTTCCTCATCCTTAGCAAACAACTCGACCAGAGGATTAAGTTTCTCCTCAGCTTGCCAATGTATGCCTACTACTTTACCGAATATTGGGAATGACTTCTTCCTTACTGTAGCTACTTTTAAAGCCTCATGCTCCAATGGTACTGTAGCATCTGGAATAGCGAATACAGTTCGATACCTTGAAGGACCATTCTTATCTCTGGATTTTATTCTAACAACGTTTATCCAATTGATAACATCTTCCTCTATATCTATCAGTCCTAAACTCCGATGAAATCGACCAGATCTTATATTCTCTTCTACTCTGCCACGTTCAGACATAGTTGCTTTCACTCCAGTTGCATTCAAATATTGAACCATGTCATCTCTGGATTTATCTCTAAGCTTCTCTCTCCAAGAATTTCCTGAGCTTTCATTTTGTATGTCTGGTAAATTGGGGTCTTGATACGGATCACGTTCAATAACCATATTTGGTTCTTCTATTTCTTCGACCGTTTCTCTTGAAGCTGATTCATTTTCCAAATCTGATGAACTCCGGCTCCGGTAGGGTTCGCTTTCTACAACAGTATTTTGTGATCTCCTGTTTCTCATTCTTAGCAGAAAGTATCCAATAATTATCGCAGGCACCACAACACCAAACAAACCTGTCCCAGATCGTTCTTCTTTTTTCTCTTGAAAGGGAGATTTGTATTCAACCGATTCGTGGTCTTTATATAACTCTTCAAGCAGGAATTCTAGTTTAATCTGATAGTCTTCTTCTCCATCGATTAAACCTGCTTCAAATTGGGATTCAAGTTTGTCTTTTTCGGATTCAATATAATCGTCCGTAAAATGGTCTGCATATACCAAATGAACTCCACAGAAAAACAAAACAAATACTGCAGCAAAACTAATTAGAATATTAATTGACTTGTTGACCAATAAGGACATTTTCCCGCTTACTCTTTTACAGTTGATATTTTGCCGGTACCCGAGTTCACAGACAACGAAACCAGTATCCAACAAAAATAAGGTATTGGCAATTACGGATTGCTAATATAGGATTGTGCATGAGGATTTAAGATGAATGTTCCTTACATGTCTAGGCCTACGGTTTATGCATCAAATGGTATGGTGTGTTCCCATTCGCCACTTGCCGCGTCCATTGGTATAAAGATTCTCAGCGAAGGAGGCAACGCCTTTGACGCAGCCATTGCTACCGCGGCAATGGAAGCCATTACGGTACCCGGGATGTGTGGATTTGGTGGAGAAGTTTTCGCTATGTTCTACGAAGCAAAAACGGGAAAAACACTTGGATTAACCTCTACTGGCATGGCTCCAGCCTTGGCAACCTCGGACTATTTCCGATCTAGAGGATACGACTCTATGCCTATAGACGGACCATTAGCCGTATCCCCTCCCGGAGAACTAGCGGCATATGAATATCTCAACCGCCAATATGGCACAATGAGTATGTCAGCATTACTTTCCTATGCTATCAAATATGCAGAGGAAGGGCACCCAATAACACCTAGAGCTTCACGGGTTTTCGCGTCAATGAAAAATAGAATACTCAAATTCCCTTCTACGAGTAAGATCTTCTTAAAGAAAGACGGTTCATCGTACAAAGCAGGTGAATTATTCAAAAATCCAGATCTTGCCAATACCCTCAAAGTCGTTTCCCAAGAAGGAACAGAGTCATTCTACAAAGGAGCAATCGCATCCAAAATTGTTGAGGAATTCGGTAAGGCAGGGGGGGTTTTGGACCTAGAATCCTTGGCTAATCACCAAGTAGAAGTTTACGATCCTATTACTACCAATTACAGAGGATATGTTATAGCAGAAAACAGACCTCCTTCGCAAGGATTCATGCTACTTGAAATGCTCAACATAATGGAAGGGTTTGATGTAACCGGATATGGGCACCTTGATCCAGAATTAATTCACTTAATGATCGAGTCCAAGAAACTTGCATTTGCAGACAGAAACGCATATCTAGGTGATCCAAACTTCGAGAATAATCCTCTTGAAGAGCTAATATCAAAGGAATTTGCTGAAAAGAGGAGAAACACAATAGACCACAAGAGTGCCGGTAAAAACATTGGTCCTGGCAACCCCATTAAGGAGGGGACTGATACTAGCTATTTTTGCATTGTAGATAAAGACGGCAATGTAATTTCATTTATACACAGCTTGTATAATGGTTTCGGTTCGGCTTTCGTGGCAGAGGGAACCGGAATCCTCTTCAACAACCGCCAGCAAGGATTCAGGCTAGAAGAAGGACATCCAAATACCGTTAAACCTGGCAAGCGGCCCATGCACACTTTGAACTGTTTTATAGTATTAAGAAATGGCAAACCAGTGATCGTATCAGGGTCGCCAGGCGCAGACTTTCAAACTCAAGGTAATCTACAGATCATTACCTCAATACTAGATCATGGATTGACTCCTCAAGAAGCAGTAGATGCACCTCGATGGCACAGTATCCCAGGAAGCCATCCTTTAGATATGGGAAATCCTCCAGAAGTCCAATTAGAACCTAGAATGTCTGAAACCGTCTCAGAAGAATTGATTGCCAAGAAGCATAAAATCACCTGGGGACAGGAAGGTATAAGTCACGGCATTTTCCAGGTTATTTCTATAAATCAAGAAACAGGCGTTCTGGCAGGTGCTTCTGATCCTAGAGGAGACGGGTACGCCGCAGGATTCTAATATTTTCCACCTTGTAAATTGCAGAAATATCTACTAGCATAAACCCCAACTCCGATTTTGATACATTTGCGTTGCGCATATCAGTTTCAATAACCAATGCCGAAGTGGCGGAACGGCAGACGCGCTGTGTTCAGGGCGCAGTGTCCTTTTGGGCGTGTGAGTTCAAATCTCACCTTCGGCACCATAAGTTTGAATTTCCTTTACATTTGTCCGTTTTGATTGGGAAAATGTATCCGGAATAAGCATTTGATGTTATATTGTTTCCCAAATTAATTAGGTGGTAGGTTTAATGGCAGAATTTAAAGGGAAATTACGGTACGACGATAACGGCAAGAATTTATCTTTGGAACACGAAAGTTTGACTTACCAAAAGTTGCAGTCCAGTAACTACTACCTGTCAATTATCAACAAGACTGAGTTGAGAAACTATTGGAGGTTTTCTGAAAGGGAAGACTCTATCAAGAAAAAATTAGGTCTGTAACTGCCTTTCAGTTATTACTGGAGGCTTTGCCAAAACAAAGAACATTGACCCAAGTGCTGCAAGTGCAGATATTATAATGAAACCTAATTTGTAGTCACCAAAAACATCTGCCATATAACCCGCGAAAAGTGGTCCTACTGTCATTCCTAGCATAATAATTAAAGAGGAAAAGCCCATTATTGACGGAAAATAAGCTCTTCCAAAATAATCGGCCCTTATAGTAGCCATTATGGGACCACGAAGACCCCATGCACTGCCGTGCAGTACGGAAAATGTATATACCATTATAATATTTGTAGAATAAGCCAGAATTAACAGAGCTAATGCATGCATCAATGTACCAATGGCAGCTAACCACCTTTTGCTATATCTATCACCAAGGAATCCTCCCACGACTTGTCCGGTTACAAAGAATACAGTCATCACCGCTACAGCAGTTGATGCAATTGTTACGGATAGACCCACACTATCAACAACGTGGGGAACTAAATGAAGTGAAACGGCTCCCACCGTCAATAGTGATAAAGCATGACCTATCCCAAGATACCAAAACGAACTCGTTTTTATAGCCTCTCTTACGGTAAATCCAGTTAAGTCTTGGTCTTGTTTATCCATAGTTCCAACGTCTGATAGCCTATCTCCATCAGGCAAATAGCCATAAGGTTCTGGGGCGCGACGTAAAATTAAAGAGACTGGAATACCCACTATTATTATCCCGATGCCAGAATAAAAAGCGGTATCCCTCCAACCTTGCGTCGTTAATGACCAGGCAATCAGGGGTACCAGTATCCCTGCCAAACCAAAGCCCGTCGAACTAAGACCTACAGCAACTCCTCTTTTCCTGTTAAACCAATTAATAATCGCCGTTGCCACAGTTAAGTGTCCCGCTATACTTGATCCTGCAGCCATAAGGAAAAAGGTAACGTAATACCCCAATATTGAATCTATCCGGCTGAAAAGTATAAAACCGATACCGAATAAACACATACCAAAAGCAGCCATCATGCGGGGTCCATATTTTTCTATCAGCCAACCCTGCAATGGACCCAGTAAACCGCTTTCGGCTCTTGATAACGCAAAAGCTCCGGACAACGTAGCTCTACTCCAACCAAATTGTGCCTCCAATAGAGGGAAATAGGCTGTGAAACTGTGGATCATCAAGGACCCGATCAATAACTGAATCGAGAACCCTGCGGATACAATGTACCATCCGTAAAAAATTTTGTTATTCGTATATTTTTTGTGGCCAGATGTTAACATGGAGATAAACATCTAATAATTAGTCCGATTGAACACATGGGGACAATCCTAACATATAAATTTCAGAATTGATCCTTTATTATTAACAAATATCCTGCAATTACATCGGATTACGCGATTTGCATGTAAAGCAAGATTTAATTAACATCCTCATACTATCCAACAAGGAGGTTGAAATGTCGGTAAGCAATTTCAACATAAAAAGCAGACTTCCTTTTGCAGAAGGACAATCATTTGGCAAAACTGGTCCATATGAAATACTAGAAGGAACTTTCGAATTCTCAGTTGACCCAAACAACAAATATAACGAACCTATCAATGATCTTGAACTGGCTGACACTAACCACAACGGTCAAGTGGAGTTTTCAAGTGATTTCGTGATACTGAGTCCTAAAGATCCCAACAAAGGGAACGGAAAGATATTCTTTGACATTCTGAATAGAGGTAGAAAAACAGCTATAATTAGCTTCAACGACCCAGAAAGACCTGTAGTTCCTTCAGACCCAATAGATCCAGGTAATGGCTTTCTAATGCGTTACGGCTACACCATAGTTTTCTGCGGATGGCAACCTGACGTGCCTCCTATTGCAGGGTTACTAGGAATGCAGTTACCAGATGCCCTAGATGAGAATGGCGATCAGGTAGTAGGCAAGATAATGTGTCAATTCCAATGCAATCAACCAACTCAACGATTCATGCTGTCTCACAACGGGCATACACCTCATCCGCCTTACGACATCAACGAAAATGAGGCTATGTTAACTGTAAGAAATCTACCGGAAGATAAACCACATACAATAGACAGATCCGAATGGTCATTTGTAGACGAGGCAAACGGCAACAAATCTGTACCAGAATACATATTTATGCAGTCAGGTTTCAAACCAGGACTCATGTATCAACTGGTCTACACTACTAAGGGCTCCAAAATAATAGGATTGGGCATGGCAGCGGTTAGGGATGCTGTGTCATTTTTAAAATACGGGACCAAAGAAGAAGGCAATGAATTTGCCAACTCCCTAAAATATGCATTTGCCTATGGAAGATCTCAAAGTGGTAGATTTCTGAGAGAATTTATTAATGTCGCGATCAACGAAGATGAAAATGGAAGAATGGCCCTAGATGGCATAATTGCCCATGTTGCAGGAGGGTTAAGGGGTGAATTCAACATTAGATTCGGGCAACCATCACAAGATATCTGCTACAGTAATCCCCAATTATTCCCAGCATGTGACGTAAGAACTAAGGATCCAGTAAGTGGGAATGAAGCAGGATTACTGGACGCAATGCAGTCTAAAAACCAGCAAGTTCCCAAAATAATGTTTATCAATACTTCTTCAGAATATTGGCGAGGAGATGCGGCACTAATACATGTAAATTTGGAAAATATGACTGATCTCCCGGATTCTAATGCCGTCAGAAGATATCTTTTCTCTGGAGCTCAACATGTGCCAGGATCTCTACCTCTAAAAGATGTAAGAGATGATGGGGTTAAAGGGCAACTTAAATTCAATATTCTGGATTACTCTCCTTTACTGAGAGCCGCTCTTTCTAATCTCGATATATGGGTAAGCGACAATATTGAACCTCCACAAAGTTGCCATCCTAGGCTTTCAGATGGTACCGCTGTTCAATCCTTTACTCTTGCAGAGAAATTCGCAAACTTGAAAATGATAAAGTTTCCTCCAAGACCTCTAAGAGCATTAAGATTAGATCACGGACAAGACGTAGCAGATGGTATTCTATCAATACTTCCTCCTGTGCAAGGTAAAACGTATCCAGCATTCGTATCAGATGTGGATGACAACTTCAATGACATATCTGGAATAAGACTCCCACATATATCCGTTCCTCTAGCCACTTACGCCGGTTGGAATCTTAGACATCCGGAGGTTGGCAATCAAGACCTATACATAGGCATTACCGGCGGATTGGCTGGATGGACTCTAAAATTACCATCTACCGAAGAAGAAAGACTTCGGCTAAATGACCCCCGGAAATCCATAGAGGAACTTTATCTATCAAAAGAAGATTACTTGGACAAAATAAATGCAGCTTCAGAGGCTCTAGTGCAAGACAGATACCTTTTGCCAGAAGATATAGATACTGTAAGATCTCAAGCAGAGAAAAACTTCGAACATTTGGTGAATTAATAAATAGATTCAAGTGATATTGTTCAACCAACTTTATCCCTAATATCCAATCTCAATGATCACATCTTGGAGAACTGATGCAACAACCCAAGCGAATATTCTATGGTTGGTGGATAGTATTAGCAGCTTTCTTAGCTCTAACTTTTACCAGTATGACAGGCGGCTACGGATTCAGCTTATTCTACAAAAGGCTTATTGATCATTTCGGATGGACAAGAACAGGGTTGGCCGGTGCAATAAGTCTATCAAGACTCGAAGCAGGTGTTCTTGGAGGAATAGAAGGTTTCCTAGTAGATAGATATGGTCCTACCAGGATAATATTGTTAGGGATAATATTATCCTCAATCGGAATGATATGGTTGTCCGTAATAAACTCTCTCGTAGAATTTTACTTAGTGTTCATACTGTTAGTGACGGTCGGACGTAGCCTTAGTGCCATGGTAGCCATAGATACTACAGTAGCCAATTGGTTTATAAGAAGAAGAGGTACAGCATTTGGAATACTAAGGACAGCGGTAGCTGTAGGCGCTGCAGGAGTAATAGTTGTTTCGTGGTTCATTAATGAATTCGGCTGGAGGTCGGCATTTGTGGCAACCGGTATAGGTATCCTGTTGATAGGTGTCCCCACATCTTTCGTAATGAAGCCCAGGCCGGAGTTATATGGATTGCTCCCAGACGGAGATTCGCCAATAAAGACTGCGGATCCAGCAACACACATGACGTCCGACATTGAAAACCAACCCTACCATAACAATGATATAGGAATGACAGTGATGGAAGCCCTGTATTCCAGAGCCTTTTGGGCATTATCTATAGGATTTGCTATTAGATTAATGGTTACAGGAGCTGCCACATTACATGCTATCCCTCTAGTTGAGGACCTAGGGTACTCCGGCGCAACGGCGGCGGCTGTCTTGGGATCTATGGGTATGGTAAGTATCGTTGGTAGATTAGGTGGTGGTTTCATGAACGATGCTTTTGGAACCAAGCCGGTTGCAATAGCAAGTGTATGTCTCCTTGCTGTATCATGCTTGGTATTGGCTTATGCACAAAATTTATGGCAAGTCATTTTGTTCGTAGTAATATATGCACCATCGTACGGCTGCTCTGCAGCTACTATGCCAGCAATAAAAGGAGATTATTTCGGACGTAAATCATTTGGCAGTATCCTAGGTTTATCGGGAATGGTGCAGATGGCGGGTTCAATGCTAGGACCAACATTTGCGGCCTACATATTCGATACCTCAGGTTCTTACCGTATAGCTTTTCTTACATTTGCCGGACTACTGATTATATCGGCAGCCATGTTCATGTCTCTTAAGAAGCCCCGATATAGATAAACCTTACCATTAAAGGAGGTGCCATGAAAAACGGTAATCTCGAAACAGCTTTCTCTATAGATGTCTCCAGTATAAAATTTGGTCCTGGCATCACTAAAGAAGTCGGTTTCGAAATGAAAAGACTAAATGCAACTAGAGTAATGGTTGTTACAGATCCTAAAATGAAAAACAGTGAAGCAGTATCTATAACCCTAAACTCTCTCAAACAAGGAGGAATAGATGCCACATTATTCGATGGCGTTCATGTAGAGCCCACGGATACGTCTTTCCAAGAAGCGATCGCATTCGCTACCAACGGCAAATTCGACGGATATATCGGGGTTGGAGGAGGCTCAAGTATAGACACAGCTAAAGCGGCAAATCTATATGCTACATATCCAGCAGAATTTCTAACCTACGTCAACGCACCTATAGGGCAGGGTGTACCGGTGCCTGGCCCCATAAAACCTTTGCTGGCAATCCCAACAACTTCTGGCACAGGCAGTGAAACGACTGGTACTGCCATATTCGATTTCCTTGAAATGAAAGCCAAAACGGGTATTGCACATCGTTATCTGAGGCCAGCAATCGGACTAATCGACCCCATCCATACTCTTACATTACCAGGGATGGTAGTGGCCAGCAGCGGTTTAGATGTTTTGTCACATGGATTAGAATCATACACCGCTCTCCCTTACAATCAACGCACTGCTCCTGAAAACCCTCTAACAAGGCCATCTTATCAGGGTTCGAATCCCATAAGTGACATCTGGGCTATAAAGGCTATAGAAATGGTGTCCCAAAACATTGTAAGAGCCGTACATGATCCTGAAGATATTGAGGCAAGAAGTGAAATGATGTTAGCCGCCACATATGCAGGGGTTGGTTTCGGCAATGCAGGTTGCCACCTACCTCATGGCATGTCATATGCTGTATCTGGCATGGTTCGTAACTTCGCTCCTGATGGCTACCCACAAGAGGACCCCATTGTTCCTCATGGTATGTCGGTTATACTAAATGCACCTGCAGTTTTTCGATTTACGGCTCCTACGAATCCAGAAAGGCATCGTAATGCAGCCGAAATCATGGGAATCAAATCTACTAAGGCCGATAATGAATACGCAGGATACTTGTTGGGTAAAGCCATAACAAATATTGTCAAAAAGATAAACATACCCAACGGGCTTGGTGCCATCGGATATCAGCTGGACGACATAGAAGCATTAGTAACAGCTACTTTGCCTCAAAAAAGACTCTTAGATCTTTGCCCTCGTCCTATTACACGTAAAGAACTTCGGCAATTGTTTTTGGAATCAATGACTCTTTGGTAAATGAAAAAAAGAGAAGTTCCATAGTTTGTTATGAAAGACAAAATTTTCAACAACTACATACACTTTGAACACACTTTGACAACGAAAAACCCAAATAACCCTACTCACAATTGAAGGATTTGGATAGCTTTTAGTATCAACCTGCTTCCTTTAGCACTTAATTTAAGGTAATATTGTCCTCTATTATAAAATGTATAAAGGTTTTACACTGGTTTAGTCATCAAAATGAATACTCAATGGACCAAAAATAGTTTTGTATATCTCCTGATAATAATATCAGTATTGGCGATATTCTTTACTTTTTTCCAAGCACCTTCCAGTAGAAGAGACATACCTGTTAGCCAAGTCATCCAGATGGCCAAGGATAAAGAGATTCGTTCTATTAAAGTTGACCTTGAGATTCTAGAAGTTGAAGATATTGGAGGGCGAGTATATAAATCTCGTAAGGAGGATAACACTCCAGTTATAGAAATGCTGGAGAACGCAGGGGCAGACATTGCTGGCATAGAAATTGAAATTGAGGGAGCAAGTGGATTTGGTAGCCTCCTTGGATTGCTAATAAACTTTTTGCCTCTAATATTCTTTGGGGCAATAATACTTTTCATGATGAGGCAAGCACAAGGCAGTAACAATCAAACATTAAGTTTTGGTAGAAGTAAAGCCAAAATGTTTGTCGGCAATAAAGTAAGTGTCACTTTCGCGGACGTTGCCGGCATAGATGAAGCCAAACAAGAACTGCATGAGGTAGTTGAATTCTTGAGATATCCAGAACGCTTCGCGGCCCTTGGTGCAAAAATACCAAAGGGAGTTCTCCTCGTAGGACCACCTGGCACAGGTAAAACTCTTCTCGGAAGGGCTGTGGCCGGAGAGGCTGGCGTACCGTTTTTCAGTATAAGTGGCAGTGAATTTGTGGAAATGTTTGTGGGAGTTGGAGCTTCCCGTGTTCGGGACCTGTTCGACCAAGCTAAACGGAATTCCCCCTGTATTATTTTCATTGATGAAATAGATGCAGTTGGAAGGCATAGAGGAGCAGGACTTGGTGGAGGACATGACGAAAGAGAACAAACGCTGAACCAAATCCTGGTAGAAATGGACGGTTTTGATACCAACGTAAACATAATAATACTTGCTGCGACCAACCGCCCAGACATACTTGACCCGGCACTACTTAGACCCGGAAGGTTCGATCGTAGAGTAATGGTAGATTCTCCAGATATAAACGGAAGGGACGCTATACTCAATGTACACGCCAAAGGCAAACCTCTTGCTTCAGAGGTAAATCTAACTACAGTTGCTCAACAGACCCCTGGATTCAGTGGAGCAGATTTAGCCAACTTGATAAACGAAGCAGCTATACTAACTGCCAGAAGAGGTGCAAAGGAGATTGGCCAAACTGAGTTTGCTGAAGCTATTGATCGTGTCATAGCTGGACCACAAAGGAAAAGTCGAGTAATCAGTGATAAAGAAAAGGAAATGACCGCATATCATGAAGCAGGACACGCTTTGGTGGCTCATCTCCTACCTAATGCCGACCCAGTACAGAAAATATCTATAATAGCCAGAGGTGGTATGGGTGGCTACACAAGATTGCTCCCTACTGAAGATAGATACTTGATGAGAAAAGAACAGTTTACCGATATGCTGGCTACCGCACTTGGCGGTAGGGTGGCAGAAGAATTAACATTTGATGCTGTTACCACAGGAGCTAGTAACGATATTGAAAATGCTACAAATATCGCGAGACAAATGATAACCAGATATGGAATGAGTGAATCACTAGGACCTCGAACCTTCGGCAAAAAAGAAGACATGATATTCTTGGGTAGGGAAATATCCGAACAAAGGGATTATAGCGACAAAATAGCGGAGGAAATCGATGATGAAGTGCATAAATTGATTCAATCTGCATATGAACAAGCTACTGACATCCTAAAAGCAAACAAAGGCAAACTGGCTCAGATCGCCGATTATTTGGTGGCTAACGAGACAGTTGAAGGAAAAGAATTAACCGAGCTTTTCGAATCCGATCCTCCAAATGCTGAGGTTTCTGAAGACACGGTATAAATATTGCGTCCTATGTTTCGTCGCCTCTGATTGGTCTTGATCTATAATATAAACCCCAGCGTTGCATCAATGCTGAAACACGCGAATCAGACAACTCACACAGTTCTCGAAAAAACCCTGCCAATGCATGTGCGTGTATATTACTGCTGTCACAAACCCAACTAGCTTCGGATGGCACTACGTAAATCAGTCCATTTTGGTGTTCACATTCAATCTCTATTCTAGTATCTCCAACGTCTTCTTTTATCGTAACTCCATAAGGCACCATGAAACTCCAATCATTCTCTTAATTGAATCGGCACGCCTACTTAAATTTAGTAACAACTAAGTTGGACGTGAGATAAGTAAATTATAACAGACTTCGAGTTACCCTTATCTACCCAAAAAAGTAACAATGGTGTATATTTAATATTAATAAAACGGGAAGTCGAAACTAATAACATGGATTCAAAAACTATACCCCTGTCTAAAGCACTAACAAGTTACCTGTCATCTAAACGCGTCAACCTTAATCCAGAAACATTAAAAGAACTGAGCAAATTTATAATCTGGTGCGGCCAAGAACGGGAAGCAGAAGAACTCAAACCACATGAAACGGCGTCCTATGGCGACATAATATCAGATACTGCTGGAACCCAAGATACAAGCGAAAGAGTTCAAGCAATAAAAGACTTCTTGTCCTTTTGTTACAAAAATAACATTACGTCCACCCCACTGGCTAAACACCTTAGGGTAAGAAAAGTAAATCGTATTAACGTTCTGATAGATAAATCAAGCAACAAAATAGATATGTCCGAACAAGGATATCAGAACATGGTCACAGAATTAGAGTTACTACGAGATCAAAGAGTCGAGATAGCTAAAGAAATAAGTAGCGCTGCCGCTGACAAAGATTTCCGTGAAAATGCTCCTTTAGATGCAGCGAGAGAGAAACAAGGTTTTTCGGAAGCGCGTATTAGAGAGTTGGAAGACGGTCTACAGCGAGCCAGAGTGGTCTCAAATAAGAAGAATAAGTCTGGTGGTAAGCTTGCTAACAGAATTGGATTAGGTAGTCAAATCAAGTTAGTGGATAAATCAAACAAAGAAGAGTTGATTTACACTATAGTAAACGCTTCTGAAGCAAGTCCATTAGATCACAAAATGTCTGTCCAATCACCTGTGGGTAAAGCAGTAGTAGACAAAGTAGTAGGAGATACAGTCCAGGTCGAAACTCCCAGGGGTAATATGAGTTACTTGATTAAGGAAATAAGCTAGTATCATATCAATTTACCCATGAATCTTAGAAATGGGTCCTCGTTAGGACCCCTTTTTTTCTAAAGTAAACTCCAAATCGATTGTCTAGTATACGGAGGACACACATGGATAATCCTAGGTACAATTTCGGTTTAATAGACTCGATAAAAGCAGAAGCCATTGGGGAACCTGGCCAGAGACGTTTTAGAATAACTGTCTCTGCTGGAAACGTTTCCGCGGATCTTTGGTTGGAGAAAACTCAGCTTTTCAGGCTATCAGTTGTTATAAAACAAGAGATTATAAATGTAGGTTACTCAGAACAAATTTATGAAGCTCAATCAACAGATAATATCTCCAATATGGACAGTAAAGAACCCGACTCTTTTGAAATTGATGTAGGTAATATAAATTTATTCTACATCCAAGAAGAAAATATATTTTCAATATCCGTTTATGGACTCGAGAATGATACCGGACCTGAAATACATCTCTCATTTAAAATACATAAAGAGCAACTGAATCTATTTGCTGACCAAGCTCAGGAAGTTTGCGCTGCAGGAAGACCATTATGTCCCCTATGTAATTCCCCTATGGGTGTTGAACCCCATAGATGTGCCCGATCTAACGGACATCATGCCAATTGAGCTATTTTAACCTATACCCATAATGTGTTGATATGACAGACAAGAACATGCCATCTAAAATGGAAACGGCAAATCATCTTGAAAATGGCAATGTTGCACCATTAGGATTGATACCTATAGGGTCAAATTACACATTTTTAGTAGACGTCGAGTACCAAGGCAAAACCCTGAAAGCAATATATAAACCTGAAGTGGGAGAACAGCCACTATGGGATTTCCCTCCAGGTACTCTATACCAGAGAGAATATGCCTCCTATGTGTTATCTGAATTACTTCAGTGGTATTTCGTACCAACAACCGTTATCAGAGAAGGCCCATACGGTATTGGATCATTACAACAATTTATCGATGCCGACCCTGAAACAAATTACTTTACCATTAGAGAAAATCAGCCTGAGGAACTTAAGAAGATAGCGGTATTCGACTTGATAACGAACAACGCCGACCGCAAAGCTAGTCATTGCTTCACAGACAACAGGAAACACATTTGGTCAATAGATCACGGATTGACATTCCATGAGCATTGGAAATTGAGAACTGTTATATGGGATTTCATAGATCAGAACATACCCATAACTATCTTAAACCAATTACGGATCTTGAAACATTCATTCACAATTAAGTCACCCGAGATAGTAGTTTTACAGTCTGTATTAAAACAAACCGAGTCTGAAGCATTGGAAAACCGATTAGACAGTCTTCTCCAAAACCAAAAATTCCCGCAACCAGATAATGACCGACGAAATATACCGTGGCCTTGGTTCTGAACTAGCCCCTTGACATAATAGAACATATGTACTATTTTGAAGACTAGAGTTTTGACAAGGAGACATTCAATGAACGAATTAGATTCGAATGACAGATATCACTTGAAGAAAGCACAGATGGATGTGGACAGAAAAAATCTGGAAGCACAAAGAGCTCAACAAGAATTAGATCGCCTAATTCTCGACCTCGAACATAAGTATGAACTTATAGGCAATGAGAAAAACATAGAGCCCCGAACTGCAACAATTGCTGACAACAGTATTAACAGAAATAACAAAGGTAACGGAAAAGAACTACTAGAATCTATAGCTCTCGAGGCCAGCAAGTCTTGAATTAAATGAATTTGCCAAACAGCTTTTTCATTTTAACGATCCCTGATTTGAGGCTGATCTTGGCATCATCCCCTTTAGTTGTAATATATTCTAACAAACCTGCGTTCCCTACCAGGAGAGGGTAGCTCCAATTTCTGAGACCCTGAAGATATCCCTCTCCTGGTTCTTCAAATAGATTGTCCATCAAATTGCCGAGTGGTTTCCATTCGCTGTTGTTGAATCTCAAAACTTCCCCCCCAGCTTCTCTTACAAGTACTATGCCAGCCGCCACATCCCAAATTTTGGGATGAGAAAAAAATGAATGTTGAAACACACCTTTAGCAACCATCAACATTTCAACGCTGATGCTGCCAGTAATCCTGACGTTGCCTACATCATATCCCTTGCCACCAAACAACCCACTCCTTCTGTATCCTAGAGGAAGACCGATCAGATTCGAAGATATTGGTTCTTGTGTATTCATAACTTCCAATTTATCTCCAGCCAGAAATGATCCTCCTCCTCTTCTGGAGTGATATATCCCTTCTCCTGTATTATCAAATGGGGAAAACATCACCCCGACTACTGGCTCACCTTGGTAGAATAATCCTATAGATATACTGTATATCGATAATCCAGCCACAAAATTAGAAGTTCCGTCTATAGGATCAATAACCCATATAAAATCGCTATATTCACTTGCATCATTTTTGTATTCTTCTCCTATGACAGTGTGATCTGGAAATTTTTTCAATATCTTCTCTCTCAAATATTTTTCGATTTCCAAATCCACGCTTGTTACAGGGTTAGAAAAACCATCACCCTTATATGTGACACTTTTATTTCTCAAGTTTTTCTCTAATAAGCCCTTAGCCCCAATGGCAAAATCCACTGCGCTATCTTCCAAACTCTTTAACTGATCATTTGTAGGATAAACAATATTCAAAAAAACACCGATTTAATCAGATTTTGAGTTTCCAATTCTACGGTCACATGGCACACACCAAAATACACCCAGTATCTTTGACACTATAATGAGGCGATGCTATCATTTCTGCAAACGGATTCTTCTTTGGGAAACTCTTTACGTCCTATATTAACATTAACCCACTCAGCGTTATAGTTAATCATTCCCCAATACCAAATTGGCATCGCACAAATTCTTGAATAATATTAGAATAAGCATTAACCGAGGTGGATATATGGATCACATATCAGCTATTTATTTAATCCTGCTACTCCCCTGCCTGATATTGTCTGCTTTTTTTTCGAGTTCAGAGGCAGCATT
>CEUS01029662.1_pt1 | contig 40290 bp, 29 predicted proteins | sample 427031 | NCBI WGS metagenome assembly CEUS01 (sample SAMEA2622837, study PRJEB7988) | marine metagenome | biome: marine biome (ENVO:00000447); feature: marine epipelagic mixed layer (ENVO:xxxxxxxxx); material: "saline water (ENVO:00002010), including plankton (ENVO:xxxxxxxx)" | depth 140 m | reverse complement strand
CCAACGTTAATGCGACAGTTGAATTAAATGGCGTCGAAACCGACATACCAGGCGACCATATCAGGCGAAACGATATCGGTGGCGTGTTCGGCGCTGGTGTGTACGTGGACGGCTATACCTTAGAAGCACGGTATACCACTGGCATAAACAGCATCATGGCAGATACCAACCACCCTAAGACCAGAGCGTTCTACTTAATCGGCGGATTCAAGTTACCTGTGAGGTAACTTGAAAATTCCACGGTCATAACAAACGCCGGAGCCAGCGCTGCAGACATTGAAGACGGTAGGCTCCGTTAATCGGATTGTGGTAGCCATGAACACGCTCCTGGGGTGTTAGTGCCGCCCAGTCCTTCATTGGCTCAAACTGATGCCCCTCGTGCCACTCATTAAACGAACACACATACACAAGAAAAAATCCTTGGCGCACATTTTCCAACCACGGATGCGTTTGTAACAACACGGAGGTCGCCAACGTCTCGCCAATTTGGTTTTCGGCAAGATATGTTGCTCGCTCACGGTCCGCGCTCTTCGTCCACTGAAACGGCGAAGTGGCCGGTATGAAAGAACGCGGTTGATAGCATGAACCAAACGCAACGTTCCGTCGCTCAATTTCGTCAAGACCTGGATTCACATTGAACGTAAACACCAAACCCTTCCGGCTGGCCTCGAGTGCCCATTCAAGCCAATGCGTCTGAAGAGAGTCCGGACCATAAATCGCAAGGCCGTCAAATCCTGCGGAGGCAACATCTCCAGCATTCGGCGATTCTGAAAGAATCGTCACGTGGTCAAAATCATGTCTGTGGGTTCTCCGTATTTCATCGGTGACGCGCCGCCATGTCCCCTGGGGCACATAATCACGTAATTCGACCTCTTTGCCGTGGCAATCACGGATACTTTTCGGAACAAGCGAGTTAAATAGTTTAAAAACAGGCCCTGTCGTTCCATCAGACCACCGGTGAAGCAACAAACAATCCCACTGTCGTTTCTCTCCATACTCCTGAAGGATATAAGCCACGTCAGCAGGAAGTTGCTCAGCACGTTTCGAGCCATACGGTTCAAGATGAAATGTCACACGGATATCGTGAGCGTGCATGACGTCCATAATGAGATGGACGGTTCGGTCCTCAAACTCACCGCGCCCCCACCAACTCAGGTTAACCGCTCCAACACCCGACTCATTGATCCAACGCGCATGTTGTTCCACAACCGAGACCGACCTAGAGTCGTAAGCGCCCAATGCTGGCATCGTATTTGCCGCAAGGTCCAGCGGTGGCACACGCCCCCACTGTTGCCAATGGCGCATCGGATTCCTGCCGTACCAGGGGTAGTACTCAAAAACAAAATGCCGCCGGAGGTCGGGATACTGCTGGTGAAGCCACTGTCTACTGTCACCGAGCAACACTGCCATGGCTTCAGCCGACACGCCACTCACACCCGTTGGACCGGCAGCATTGGTAATAGCCGATGCCGCTGCGCCGAATCCACCGGCCAATAACGCACGACGAGTTAAGTTCATTGAAGGTTCACGCTATACAGCAATACACACGTTCAGTATGACAATCCGTATCCGCGACACGTGAGTAGTCTAGTCACTTTCGAACTGGCGATCGAAATTTAGGACAGCGCCAGTGAACTACACCGAACACAACTCACTGTGCATCATGGTCACACGTCACACCGACGAACTCTTATCAGCCTATAATCACTGACTTACTTTAAATTTGGCGACAACGACGAGGCCTATAGATGAAATATCGAAAGTTAGGCGATACAGGCGTGTTTGTATCACAACTCTGTCTCGGTGCGATGACGTTTGGCAGTCGATGGGAAGCTATCGGGGCGCTACAACAAGACGCCGCTGACGAGCTAGTGCATCGTTCTTTGGATGCCGGCATCAATTTCTTTGACACAGCGGATATATATTCACTGGGCGAGTCCGAAGAAATCCTCGGGAAATCCCTCGCACACAAACGGCAAGATGTCGTCATCGCCACCAAGGTCCGAGGGCGAATGGGACCTGGACCGAACGAGGTCGGACTGTCGAGACTGCATATCATCCAATCAGTTGACGCCAGTCTCAGGCGTCTCGGTACCGACTACATTGACCTCTACCAAATCCATCGTCCCGACCATGAAACGGATATCGAAGAGACGTTAACTGCACTCACAGAACTTGTCCGTTCTGGCAAAGTCCGTTACATCGGCTGTTCGAACCTCCCCGCGTGGAAATTAATGCAAGCCCTCGGTGTTTCAAGGCAAAAAGGCCTGGAACTGTTCAAGGCCAGCCAGTCGTACTATTCACTCGTCGGCAGAGAATTAGAACGTGAAACCATCCCGTTACTGGACAATCAAAGGTTAGGACTGCTTGTGTGGAGTCCTCTGGCTGGTGGATTTTTGTCGGGCAAGTTCAGCCGAAGTGGCAGCTCGGACCCAGACGCAAGACGAGCCACGTTTGAATTCCCGCCGGTCGACGAACCCCGCGGTTTCGACATCATCGATGCGATGCAACTCATCGCTACAGCGCATGAAGTCTCCATCGCACAAATCGCGCTTGCCTGGCTACTTCACAAAACGTCAGTCACCAGCGTGATCATCGGCGCAAAGCGGATCGCACAACTGGACGACAATCTGGCATCGATCCACGTCACGCTAACACGGGAAGAGATGAAGATACTTGATGACATCAGTGCACTCAAAGTGGAGTATCCTGACTGGATGGATTCACTCGGTGACGATCGATTCCCTGGCGAATTGAGAGATCTGGATGCGCTCACAAAGAAATAGAAATCCTGAGAGGATAGACATGCAGAATAGTCCGTTCGTAGTTCGAATGACGGTATTGCTCGTCCTGGGATTAACAACACTCGCTACAGCGCAATCGACGCAACAGACTGTCCCACCACTAATTGACCCGCTTCGCTATGAAGAAGCTATTTTGGCTTTTGAGTCCAACGATCTCGTAAATCCTCCACCCGAGGGGGCCATTGTCATCACTGGCAGTTCAAGTATTCGACGGTGGCATAACAGCATCGTAAAAGACCTCGCCCCCCTCACCATCATTCCTCGTGGCTTCGGCGGAAGCACCATGAAAGATGTGCTGCACTTTATCGACCGCCTAGCTATTAAACACAAGCCTCGGGCAGTAGTTGTCTATGAAGGTGATAACGACACAGGACGATATCTAGTTCCACCTTCAACGATAGTGGACCAATTCAGCAAAATCGTAGACAAGATTCATAACGCACTGCCTGAAACGCGCATCTACGTTCTCTCAGTTAAACCCAGCGTGTTACGCCGGCCGTTTTGGGACAAAGCACGAGAAACCAACGAACTTCTCAAGAAATTAGTTGCGGATAATGACCTCCTAACCTACATTGATGTTGCTACGCCGCTATTGGATACCAACGGTGAAGTGATGACCGACATTTTTGTCGATGACGATCTTCACCTCAACGAAAAAGGCACACAAATCTGGGCCGCTACAATCAGGACAGCTTTAATGAACGGTGAAGTACAGTTCGAGTCCGGCAGTCAGTAAAGACCGAGGTTGGCGAAAAGTCGCCCTCGGACTTTAAACAGGGCGATATGACAGCACCAACCACGCTCCGACCGCCGCCATCAAAATCCCTAAATAGAAGATCGGTGATGGACTCTGTTGTGGTGGATTGTACAGCGCCGCAACGAAAACGCTGACAACGGGAGCTCCTGCAAACACTAGAGGCGGAACAACATTGGGTCGACCTCCATTTACCAAGGCCAACACGATTCCTAATGCCCCTAGCGCACCAAGCACTCCAGCCCCGATAGTAAAAGTTACACCGCTGGTCGTGAAAACGTCCCAGCTACCTGCCCTCGCAATCATGACTCCTGGGATCGCGATTGCCACCAAGATGTAAGCTACACCCACCATCAGGAACGCGTGAACGCCACTTCCATTGAGCGCGACTTGGCCTTTGTGCAAAGTAGGAATATATGTCCCCCAACTCAACACGGTGAGTAGAACGAATGGCAACCACCTGCTCATTAGTGTGCTCCTTTAGCTCTGTTTAACAGTTCCTATTACTATGTCGGTCAGCTCTTCTGGTCCGAACCGTCCGTTGATTGAAACACTAGGATACATCTTCCACCAAGGACGTCTCGAAGAAGAAGACGACGGACTTACGAAAGTCCAGACTGCGCGAGGCCACACTAGGTGACAAAAGTTCGGTGGCGCCAAAAAACGTCGAAACACCAGCACCAACAGACCACAACGGGCTTCTCCGAGTGATACAATTCCAGCCTTGATTTCCAGTAGTGACTGTTCCAAGGGAGAACTCTTACATGCTTAAACCTGAACATCGATTACTCGTGTGTATAGCTGCCATCACCCTGCTTGCGTCCACCACTGTTGCTTATGCGCAAAACAGTGCTCCCAATCCCTACCAAACCGTAGAAGGAGTGTGGGCCGCTCTGCCAGACGGACGCAGTTGGGGCTCAACCAGTGCGGTCGAAACATCCCCAGACGGTCAAACAATCTGGGCCATTGACCGGTGTGGCGAAAATACCTGTGTCGGTCATGACGACTTGGACATCGTCTTCCAATTCGATCTCAACGGAAATATCCTCAAACAATTCGGTGCCGGTATGTTTGTCTGGCCGCACGGGATTGACGTAGATGACGACGGCAACGTGTGGGTTGCTGATGCAAGGGGTGAAGGCAACCGAGGACACCAGGTGACAAAGTTCAGCTCAGATGGTGAGGTTCTCATGAAACTGGGAACTGCCGGCGTCGCTGGCCGAACGTCAACGACTTTTGACCAGCCAAACGACGTTCTCGTAGCTCCCAATGGCGACGTCTTTGTTGCGGATGGACATCCAGCTAATGGCAACAATCGAATCGTTAAGTTTTCCAGTGACGGCACCTACCTGATGGCATGGGGAGGAACAGGATCCGAACCCGGCCAATTCAGGACACCCCATGCACTGGCGATGGACTCGCAGGGTCTACTCTATGTGGGAGATCGCAGCAATCGGCGCATTCAGGTATTCCAACAGGACGGTACGTTCGTAAAGGATTTCTACAATTTTGGACGCGCTAGCGGCGTGACCATTGACCGTGACGATAATATTTACGTGGCCGATTCAGAATCAAACTTTCGCCGAAATCCAGGGTACAAACGTGGGATTCGCGTGGCTCATATTAGCGACATGCGTATTTTCGCATTTATCCCAGACCCCGAACCTGACCAAGACAATTCTGGAACTAGTGCCGCAGAAGGCGTTGCTGTCGACCACGAAGGTAATGTCTACGGTGCTGAGGTCGGACCGAGAATGCTGCGAAAGCACGTGAAACCGTAAGACCATATCCGCCTTGTCGGAGGAATAAAACATGAAGAGTGGTGCAAACCGAACGACGTTTGGATGGCTAATACCAGTACTGATAGCTATCCTCCTGGTCTCGGGGTCGTATACCGAAGCGCAAGAAGAAAACGACACCAACCTGCCGGAGGGCTTTCGCGCTACATTTCCACTTTACAGCGAAGCTCTGGGACCATTTACTCGCGCCATCTCAACCCCTGACGCCAACGCCCAAGACTATTTCAATCAAGGCTTTCAAATGATGTACGCCTTCGCAAAGATGGAGGCTGCAAGATCATTTAGAGAAGCATGGAAGCTCGATCCTAACTGCGCCATCTGTTACTGGGGTGAAGCGTGGGCATGGGGATCATACTTGAATGGACAGATTCGGGAAGAAGACGCTCCACACGCCTACTCGGCCATTCAAAAAGCTCTGGCGCTAGCATCCGACCACGCCACCCCGGCAGAACAAGCCTTTATCAATGCCATGTCAGTTCGATACGTAGAGGACTACGACCCGGACCAACGAGTTGAGCAAGACGAGGCGTACGCCGAAGCGATGCGACTTGTCGCGGAACGTTATCCTGACGACCTTGATGCGGTCACCCTCTATGCAGATGCACTTTTTTTACTTGAACCCAGGCGAGGCACGAGAGACCTTAACGATCCAAGAGTGCAACGACTTCACTCCGTTCTAGAAAGTGTGTTGGCTAAAGATATCAAGCACCCCGGCGCCTGCCACCTCTACATTCATGCCACTGAATCAACCACTGCTCCAGAGAAAGCCGCCGATTGCGCGGAACACCTTGGGTTTGCAATTCCTGGTGCCAGTCATATCAACCACATGCCTTCGCACACGTGGAATGAGATGGGACGGTGGGCGGATGGCGTGCGGTCTAATTTGATGGCATGGCACTCCGATCAGAGAGCCGAGATCGGCAAAGGCTTCGCGATCTATCCATCACATAATCTTCACATGCTTTTATTCGCTGCCTCAATGGACGGTCAAGGTGCGATTGCGATCCAAGCGGGCAAGGATTACGCCAAAGTCACGCGTGATGGCCTCTATCATGCGCTTACCTTGCTTCGATTCGGACGATTCGACGAAATTCTTCAGCTTACAGATGGACGTTCGGAACGCAACGAAGTTTCAGCCGGCTTGTGGGATTTTGCGCAAGGTTACGCGTATCTTCGGACAGGCGAGCGAGACTTTGCCGAAGTCTATCTCCAGCGCATACTCGATGGTGCGAAAACTTCTGAAGATGAACTTCGCCGGCACCCCGCATCACATTTGTTGGGTATCGTTGGCGCCATTCTTTTGGGTGAGCTACATAGGGATTTAGGTGACACTGATTCGGCAATAGTTTCGTTTGAAGAGGCCGTCACTCTCGAAGATGAGTTGGTCTACGACGAACCTGAACCTCTACCCTTTGCGGCGAGGCACTGGCTAGGAGCTCTTCTAATTGAAGCACAAAGATACGAAGAAGCCGAACAGGTCTACCGTGACGAGCTGGCGGACCATCCGAACAATGGATGGTCGCTATTTGGACTCAAGACTGCGCTTGAAGCTCAAGGAAAATCATCATTAGAAGTCGACAAAGAATTCGAAGACAGTTGGGCGCGCTCAGACATCTGGCTTCAAGCGTCTCGCTTCTAACATGGTTCTTATGGCCGCTATGTCCCTCCTTAGATACCTTGGGTTAGATTCAAGTACGAGTAAAACGACCAAAACTCAAACCGCAACTGAGGCTAACACGATGAGCCGCATAGCTGCCAAGTTGGATACGTTGCCGGAAAATCAAGCGACTCACGTGGCCGCTTTTGCTTATATCCTCGGGCGGGTCGCACACGCCGATTCGGTATTCAGCGAGGCGGAAACCTCCAAGATGCAAGAAATTGTCCAGAATCTTGGACACCTTCCAAAAGCTCAAGCTGTACTGGTCGTTGAGATCGTAAAAAATCAGGTGCAGTTGTTAGGCGGAACCGAGAACTTCCTGATTACAAGACGATTTAAGGATATGACATCTCAGGAGCAGCGAACGGAGCTACTTGACTGCATCTTTGCCGTGTCAGCGGCAGACGAATCAATTAGTGTGCTTGAAGAAGGTCAGGCAGGACAAATTGCCAAAGAGCTTGGACTTAGCCACAACGACTTTGTCAAAGCTCGACTGACCTACCGCGAACATCTCGAAACTGTGAAACAACTGCGTAGCGGCCAATAACTTATCCGGCGCCACAATCACATCTGTTTTGAAGTTGGCGCACTGGTTGACGGATCAGCGTCCATCATTAACGCCAACCATCGAAAATCTCTGGTGTTTTCAAGGGCGATCCTTAGCACCATTGTCAGTGGAACCGAAAGAAGCATGCCAACCGGCCCCCACACCCATCCCCAGAAAACGACTGACAGAAAGACCACCAGAGTGGACAACCCCAGTCGACGCCCCATCAACATAGGTTCAATGAAATTTCCCAACAGGATGTTAACTATAAGATATCCAACCGCAATAACAGCCGCTCGTCCAGGACCCAACTGAATCACAGCCAAGAAGACGGCAGGCACTGCGGCAAGAATCGAACCAAGGCTCGGAATAAAGTTAAGAAGAAACGCAACCAATCCCCACAGGATCGCAAAATCTAATCCCATTGCCGCGACCCAACATCCCACGACTGTACCTGTTGCTGCACTTATTACTGTCTTAATGACAAGGTAATTCTGTATCTGGCGAGTCATTCTTTCGAGTGGTCCAAACTGAGTGTCAGTTCCGAAGACAACTCGCAGCTTCGCATTAAATCCAGCAACCTCCATAAGAATAAAAACAACCGCTAACAAGACAAGAAAGGTGTTGGATGCAAATGACGCCAAGGCACTCAAAGCTCCACCCAAAACGTCAAACAGACCGATCGGTAACAGGTCCAAGGACTGCCATTCTTCAGTCGGTATTCCCCAAACGTTAAGAAGACCAAACGATGCATCGATCAAGACTTCAAGTCGTTGCTGATATTGAGGTGCCACTTCTGCAAACTGGTTAACGGACCGCCCGAGTATAAGTGCCAGCAAAGCGATCACCCCAACCGCTGCGAGAACAGTGCTAAGCATCGCCACTAATCTCGGAACATGCTTGCTCTGGAGCCACCGCATAAATGGAACACTCACCACCGCCAGAAATACAGCTAGCAGAAACGGCACCGCCAACTGCTGAGCAGCTCGAAGACCCGCAACGATGATCACAAAACTTGCGGCACCAACTAAAAATCTAGTACCGGTGCCAGAATTCCGACGTTCTTCCGTGTTCATTGATTTACTCAAAAACGCATTCGACAATTACGACGCCAAAAACCATCAAACTCGTTCCGATCGAAACAAAGAGATGATCCGACGTGTCACCTCGATTACGGGTCATCTGTGAAAAACTCCACAGCCATGGGTTCACCAACACTCCCAGAGGTTTACCTTTCGTCGTGGTTCCAAATTACTATGCCACTATACACATCTAACTGGGGTTAAGCTTCGGACGCACGCTACTGTACTAACGACCGATCAACTGTCCAGTCGATTTACCCGATAACCCCAGGTTAAAACCGTAAAGTGTGGATATGCTAGTGTCTCTACTCGCGTCGTAAGCTTGAATGCGAAAGTGGCGGAATTGGCAGACGCGCCGGATTTAGGATCCGGTGACCGAAAGGTCATGGGGGTTCGAGTCCCCCCTTTCGCACCAGACACAACTTGTTTGAGTAGTCGGTTCGCCCCATACTCGTGACAGAGTGATCAAATGTAGGCGGCTTCCATATTTAGGCCAAATGGGACAATCATTAAATACTGTAATAAAAGCGAATGCTTTCTGAGTTCGCAACCGATACGACAACATGAAAGTGGAACTTCAAGATCTTAGTGAAACCCGTAAGAGCCTCGCGGTCGAAATTCCGTCTGAGGCAGTCGACCAAGAAATTGAACGATTGTCACAAGACTACCGACGCACGCTGAAAATTCCTGGCTTTAGGCCAGGAAAAGCACCGGTCAGACTTGTTCGATCGCGTATGCACGATCAGATTCTTCAAGAGGTAGCACAGACGCTGATACCAAAAGCTCTGGATGAAGCAATTTCCGAGCGTGGCTTACAACCTATTGCTACTCCGACAATCCGAGACGTGAAAACCGAAGAAGGCCAGCCACTAACTTTTACCGCACTTTTTGAAGTGTTACCACCAGTTGAACCTGGAGAATATAAAGGATTAACCCTACGACGCCCGCCTATTTCGGTTACAGACGAATCGGTTACCGAAGCAGTTCAGCGTTTACGTGAACATTCCGCACACCTCGAACCAGTCGAAGGAAGAGACGTTCACAACGGAGACACAGTCACAATCGACCTGGAACGCCGTGTGATTAACACCTCGGCACCAGACTCGCCAGAACATAATGTCCCAGAGTCACATAACGACATAGAAATCGAGATAGGCGGCTCGTCGAACCCACCTGGCTTCGACGAAGAACTCATAGGAATGTCTTTAGAGGAAACAAAGGCCTTCGCTCTGAGCTACCCTGACGATCATGAGTCCAAAGGCCTCGCTGGGACTGAAGTGGCATATAAAATAAAACTTAAGTTGATCAGAAAAAAGATATTGCCAGAGCTAGACGATGATTTCGCACGAGACCTAGGTAAGTTCGATTCACTAGAGGCGCTGACCACTCAAGTAAAAACGGACTTGGCCAACCAAGCTGAATTAGATGCAGATGGACAGGTACGAAGTGAACTTTTACGACAATTGGCTAACTCGATCGCGGGAGAGGTACCGGAAGCCCTTATTGACCAAGAAATTGACAGGCGGGTCCAACGATTTGTCGAACACCTAATCGCACAGCGTGTTGACCCTAGGCAGGCGAATATAGATTGGGATACATTCAGGAAGGAACAACGTGAACCGGCGACGGCGACAGTTCGGAGCATGCTTGTAATTGACGAAATCGCCCGAAAAGAGTCACTGACCATTAAGGACGAAGAAGTTGAAGCGGAGCTACAACGCCAGGCTGAACGGGCCGGTCGTACGCTCTCGGCGGCGAGAGCGCTCTTAGAGAAAGATGGAGGGCTAGTGAAACTCAAAGAAGGTTTAAGACGAGAGAAAACAATCGACTTCATCTTGAAGGAAGCAACCATCGTGACTGCGTAAGAATCAAGTCATCTTCCGGCATCTCAATAACTTGAATAGAATCGATACTGAAATGAGCGATAGTCCATGGCTGACTTGAAGAACCAGTTAATCCCGATGGTCGTAGAACATACCAATCGCGGAGAGCGAGCATATGATATCTACTCGCGCCTCCTTAAGGACAGCATCGTCTTCATTGGCGCGCCCATTGACGATAGTTTGGCCAACCTAGTCATAGCGCAAATGCTGTTTCTAGAAGCCGAAGACCCTGACCGCGACATTCTTCTTTACATTAACAGCCCAGGCGGATCGATCTCGGCCGGCTTCGCTATCTACGACACGATGCAGTTCATTCGTCCCGACGTCCAGACCTACTGCATTGGACAGGCAGCATCGATGGCTGCGGTCTTGTTGAGCGCCGGCGCGAAGGGAAAACGTTTCTCTTTGCCCAACTCTCGCATCATAATCCACCAACCACTAATGTCTGGCCTTGCGGGCCAGGCAACAGATATCGACATCCATGCTAAAGAAATCTTGCGCATGCGTTCGCGATTAAATGAAATTTTGTCGACTCATACCGGACAATCTCTCGAGCGAATCCGAGAAGACACCGACCGGGATTACATCATGTCGGCTGACCAAAGTAGTGAATACGGTATTATTGATGATGTCATCCGACAACGCAGCTGACCATGGCAAAGAAAATTCCTGACAACGAGATCCTTCGGTGTTCGTTCTGTAATAAAGACCAGAACGACGTCCGAAAACTGATCGCTGGGCCTACGGTGTTCATCTGCGACGAATGCGTTGATGTTTGTAACGATATTATTTCCGACGACGGTGATTCTAGTAAAAAAGAAGAACTCGGTTCCTCACTGCCAGTACCGCAAGAGATCAAGAAGTTTCTTGACCAGTACGTAATCGGACAGGAACAAACTAAGAAAAAGCTTGCCGTCGCCGTCTATAACCACTACAAGCGAGTCGAAATTCAAAAACAATCCACGAATCATCAAGAAACAGAACTGACAAAGTCGAACATCCTTTTGATAGGTCCGACCGGTACCGGCAAAACGTTACTTGCGCAAACTCTGGCTCGTCTTTTGGCGGTTCCGTTTACGATCGTTGATGCGACCACACTCACCGAAGCTGGCTACGTCGGAGAGGACGTTGAAAATATTGTCCTGAAGCTACTACAAGCCGCTGGTGGTGATATCGAGAAATGCCAGCGCGGCATTATTTATATCGACGAAATCGACAAAATCTGTCGAAAAGATGAGAACCCGTCCATCACGAGAGATGTGTCCGGAGAAGGAGTTCAACAAGCGCTTCTCAAGATTCTTGAGGGTACAGTGGCTAACGTACCTCCTCAAGGCGGACGAAAGCATCCTCACCAAGAGTTTTTCCAAGTCGATACCACAAATATACTTTTTATCTGTGGTGGAGCATTCGTTGGCCTAGACAAGCTGGTTCAGCGGAGACGTGGTAGAAAGACATTAGGTTTTTCCGCTGACATTCAAGCGAGTGGAGATGCGAAGGTCGGTTCCGTGCTCGAGCACGTTGGACCAGAAGACCTCATTAGCTATGGCTTGATCCCTGAATTCGTCGGCCGGCTTCCTGTGGTTGGCACTCTTCACGAACTTGACCGATCGGCGTTGGTTAAGATACTCACCACTCCACGGAACGCAATCACGCGTCAGTATCAGCGACTTTTTGAATATGAGAACGTCAAATTAAGTTTCACTGATGATGGACTTGAAGCAATCGCTGACGCCACGCTGGAACGTAAGATCGGTGCGCGTGGTCTAAGAATGATCATTGAAGAATTAATGCTTGAACTCATGTACACGTTACCTGGACAAAAAGAGGTCAAGGAATGCGTGATCACCCGTGAGGCGGTCCTAGCGAAGGACACGCCCATCACTCTCGTAAAAAAGGCAGGCTAGTGGAAGATTTCGATACTCTCCCCATCGTTCCTCTTCGTGATGTCGTGGTGTTTCCCCACATGATGATGCCATTTGTGATCGGGCGACCATCGTCAACTCGTGCCTTGGACCATGCGCTGCTCAAAGACAAACGCATCTTTCTCTCCGCTCAAAAAGATGCAGCAAATGACGACCCTAATCCAGACGACATTTACACTCTCGGTTGTATTGCGAATGTGGTTCAGAGCCTTAAACTTCCGGACGGAAACGTCAAGGTACTAGTTGAAGGTGTGGAACGTGCAAGAGTTGTCGAGTGGAAAGAGGACAAAGGGTTTTTCCGGGTGGTCTCCAAAGTGCTTTCTCATCCAGAAGTCAGTGGAGATATCGAAGGTAGTATGAGCCGCGTCGTGTCTCTCTTTGAACAATACGTGAAACTGTCAAATACCCTTCAATATGACGCAATGGTTGCTGCCGTAAGGGTTGATGACCCGAGTAAGCTCGCTGATACCATCGCAGCCCATCTCGTTGTCGGCGTAGAAGAGAAACAGAACTTATTAGAGATCATTTCTCCACTCGAAAGACTACTGCGCATAGCCAGTCTCCTAGAAAACGAGGTTGAGAAACTCCAGGTTGATCGTCGGATTCAATCCAGGGTTAAGAAACAAATGGAGAAGGCTCAAAAAGAGTACTACCTCAACGAGAAAATGAAGGCGATTCAAAAAGAATTGGGTCGAAAGGAAGAACGAGGCAACGAGAACGAAGACCTTAAGAAAAAGATTGAAGAAAGTAAAATGCCTCATGAAGTTGAAGAAAAGGCGATTCAAGAACTTAAGCGGCTCGAAGCTATGCCACCTATGTCGGCAGAAGCAACGGTGTCACGTAACTATCTTGACTGGCTGATTGCGGTTCCCTGGCACAAGAAAACCCGAGAGGGCCGTGACCTAGATCGCGCCGAAAGAATTTTAAACGAAGACCATTACGGCCTTGAAAAAATCAAAGACCGTATCCTTGAATTTCTAGCGGTTCGTAGTCTGGTTCGAAAACCGAAAGGCACGATTTTAACTCTCACAGGACCTCCTGGAGTCGGAAAAACATCACTAGCCAAATCAATTGCCCACGCGACAAATCGAAAATTTGTTCGACTTTCATTAGGTGGAGTTAGGGACGAAGCCGAAATCCGTGGACATCGCCGAACTTATATAGGTGCGTTTCCAGGTCAACTTATTCAGATGATGAAAAAAGCAGGAACATTGAATCCAGTGTTCCTACTTGACGAAGTAGACAAGATGTCAATGGACTTTCGCGGTGACCCGTCAGCGGCGTTGCTCGAGGTGCTAGACCCGGAACAAAACCATATGTTTTTAGACCATTACCTGGATGTTGAATATGATCTTTCGAATGTCATGTTCATTTGCACCGCCAATGTACTTCACACGGTTCCGCAAGCGTTACGAGACCGAATGGAAGTTTTGCAGCTGGCTGGTTACACCGAAACTGAAAAGATTGAGATTGCGAAGCGTTTTCTTATTCAAAAAACCCTTAAGGCGACCGGTTTAACAAGTAAGAATGTCTCTTTCGCAGACGACGCCTACGAAACAGTTATCCGCCGATATACACGTGAAGCAGGTGTCAGAAATCTAGAACGAGAAATCGCCTCAATCTGTAGAAAGATCGCGCGAAAAGTTGTCACCGAAGGTAAAAGCTTCTCTGAAGAAATCACACAAGAGAAAGTAACTGAATATCTCGGCGTTCCCAAGTACAGACCCCTTGTGGCCGAGGAAGAGAATGAGGTTGGTATCGCCACTGGTCTAGCCTGGACCGAAGCAGGGGGTGAACTGCTGGTTACCGAGGCCAGCTTGATGCCAGGCAAAGGAGAATTAACGCTGACGGGGCAACTCGGCGACGTTATGCAGGAATCAGCCCAAGCTGCAATGAGTTTTGTACGCGCAAAAGCGGATCAATTGGGTATTCCAAAAAACTTTAACCGACGCACAGACGTACACGTTCATGTCCCAGAAGGTGCCATCCCCAAAGACGGACCTTCGGCTGGTATCACCATTACAACAGCGTTAGTATCAACCTTAGCCAACATCGCAACTCGACGCGACGTCGCAATGACCGGCGAAATGACCCTTCGTGGCAAAGTTCTACCAATCGGAGGCGTTAAAGAAAAGGTTTTGGCTGCACATCGCGCTGGGCTTAAGACAATCATTCTCCCCAAGGACAATGAAAAAGATCTCGCCGACATTCCGAAGAATATTCTAGACACACTTGACCTGTATATGGTCGACAGCATCGACGAAGTCCTGAAGGTTGCGTTGGCTGAACCGATGCGTCCTAACCTAGCCTCGGACGACGCTGTCGATCAGCCGACTACGTCTGAGGGAATCACACATTAACCAATACATACGGATTGAATCGGAGTAAAAGCGATAACGCTCAGTTACTTTGAGAACGTGAGTTGAAACTGTCTTAGTGACATCTCTAGTTTCTGTTTACTTGACTTACCTTTCTTTATGAAACCTTTGGTCGGGAAGTTCGTAACGAGCGTCTCGGCGGGCAGCTTTGTTTCTACCGATGGACTTCCAGTGATCGCACTCGTCGGTCGATCGAATGTTGGTAAATCAAGTCTAATTAATACTCTTGTTAGAAAACGTGTAGCGCGATCGGGCGGAAAGCCGGGAACAACGCGCCTAATCAATCTGTACCGAATTACTACACCCTCTAACGACGTTCGCCCATTCTTGCTGGTCGACTTACCTGGCTACGGCTACGCTCGAGGTGGAATCAGAACCCGTCAATCTTTTCAGAACTTGACTGATAGCTTCTTCAAACAAGTGACCGTAGGTGCCCCTGGCCCAGCCACAGGTCAGGTTCAACTAGCCGGAGTGTTACTTGTCGTTGATGTAAGACACCCAGGCCTAGAATCGGACAAGGAGGCGTTAGCTTGGATCTCGAGACAACGTTACCCAGTTGTCGTCGTGGCGACTAAGGCCGACCGGATTTCCCGTTCGATGCGGACCAAGATGGCAAAGAGACATCTCGAAATACTTCATCAATCTGAGGATGTATCAAATTCAGAATCACCGCTGTTGGTCACGGTCTCGACGGAGACCGGCGAGAACATGTCGCTGCTCTGGAAAGAATTGAAGCGCCTGTTAAGACTGTTATAATAGGAAGTTCTAGGTCGTATTAAGGAGCACACAGTGAAGACAGGGATACATCCCGAATATCACAACGTCGACGTTCGATGCGCATGTGGTGCAACGTGGAAAACACGCTCAACGAAACCAGAACTGCACCTTGAAATTTGCTCAAACTGCCACCCGTTCTTTACCGGGCGTCAGAAACTTGTCGATACGGAAGGTCGAGTTGAACGTTTTACTAAGAAATTTGGCCAAGTGACAGTTGAAACCAGAAAACAACAGGAACTCGATCGTAAGAAAAAATTGGCAGAGCGCTCTTCCTAGTCTACAAAAACTAGAATAGAGACCTAGATTGGCAACCGTCAACAGCAATACTAGCGCCACTTATCCAACTAGCCCTTGGAGAGGCCAAAAAAGCAACAACTGTTCCGACCTCGTCCGCTGACCCAAATCGCCCAAATGGTAAGTTCTGGGACACAAAAGTAGCCATCCCATCCGGATCACTTTGCTGGCGACGATGCCATGAGCCCTCGGGAAACAAGATTGAACCTGGCGCCACGCTATTGACCCTTATGTTCTTTGAAGCTAGTTGTTGAGCCAAGGCCTTTGCCAAACTAATTTCAGCAGCCTTAACAGCATTGTAGGTCATTCGACCTCCAGACTCTCGACCCCAGATCGATGCAATAATCAAAATAACTCCTCCACCTTGTTTCTGCATGTGGGGTACAGCCAATCTGGAAGCTCGTATCGCTGGGTATAACGTCTGATCGAAAGCACTCGCCCAATCCTCATCGCTTGTGTCGAGCAAATCGCCACCACCGGCCTTCCCCACACTATTGATAAGGATATCGAGTCCGCCAAAGTGGTTTACAGTCGCTTGAATAACCGACTCCACCCCTTCTCTCTGGCTTAAATCGGTATTCACGGTAATGACACGTTCATGAGCGCCAACTTGGTCTCTCAATTCCTCCGCTGCTTCATTCAGTCGCTTCTCTCCTCTGGCGCAAATACAGACGCGACACCCTTCTAGAAGTAACGCTCTGGCACTAGCAAGACCGAGTCCCCGACTTGAACCAGTGACGATCGCGATCTTGTCTGTCAACTCAAGATTCATAAATCACACTCGCATATGCGGGATGGGACGAAGACAGGACTCAAACAGACCGTGAACCTACACCACGGATAGATTGAGCTTTACAATACAAAGAAAGGTTAAACGAAATCTACCTCATACCATTTTCTAGCCACAACCACTGGTCGCACCACAATTCACACATTTGTAGCATGCACCGTTGCGAATCATGATTGCACCGCATGTGGAACACGGCGGTGCGTCCTGGTCGTTTTGAATCGCAAAGGGCGTGGCTGTCTGATTGTTCGTTTCCTCTCCTGAAACCGACTCTTCTCCTACATCCTTCTGGGTTTGAGTCAGTTCAAGTTGCTCAGCATCGGCGGCATCGTCGGTCTCCTCACGAAGGTTGACGCCAGCCCGGTACTGTGCCGTCTGAGACAGAAACTTAGTAGCCATCCACCGGAAAATATAATCAACTATCGATTTCGCCAACCGGACATCAGGATTTTTCGTCAGCCCGGACGGTTCAAAACGAGCGTGGCTAAATTTATCAACCAGGGCCTGTAGTGGAACACCATACTGGAGCGCGTAGGACACAGCCTGCGCAAAAGCATCTGCAAAGCCAGAAATCGTCGAACCCTCCTTGGCCATAACCAAGAAAATCTCGCCCGGTGAGCCGTCTTCATATAAACCTACGGTGATGTATCCCTCGTGTCCTGCGATATCAAACTTGTGAGTTATAGCTTGTCTTTCGTCAGGCAATTTTCGCCTTACCGGTTGAGAATCGCCAGAAGCTTGGGCAATCGCCTCATCCATTTGATCATCTTGCGAGGTATTAAGCGGTTGTGTACGTTTACTCCCGTCTCGATAAATAGAAACAGCCTTCGTTCCAAGACGCCATGCATCAATATAGGCCTGTTTTATCTGCTCGACAGTTGCATCAGTCGGGACATTAATGGTTTTTGAAATCGCACCAGAAATGAATGGCTGTGTCGCACCAATCATTTTGATGTGCCCCGCATAGTGTATTGACCGCCGACCATTGGCCGGTTTGAAGGCACAGTCGAATACCGGTAAATGTTTTGAGTCTAGATGCGGCGCTCCCTCAATCGTCTCGTTGCTGTCGATGTACTCAACAATTGCTTTAATCTGTTCTTCTGTGTAACCGAGCCTCGTCAACGCCATTGGCACAGTCTGATTGACAATCTTCATCAATCCACCGCCCACTAGTTTCTTATATTTGACGAGTGCGATGTCAGGCTCCACACCGGTTGTGTCGCAATCCATCATGAATCCAATGGTGCCCGTAGGCGCCAGCACGGTTGCCTGAGCGTTGCGATACCCATGCTGCTCACCTAGCTCTACCGCATCGTCCCACGCTTCCTTTGCCGCATCATAAAGCGACTTAGGCACATGAGCCTTGTCTACATCCTTAAGTGCCGAACGGTGTTTCCCGATCACCCGCAAAAATGGTTTGCGATTGTCCAAATACCCATCGAACGAACCGCCGTGGTCCCTTGCTATACGTGCGGACTGAGCGTAAGCATCACCGGTCATCACTGCAGTAATTGCCGCAGCATAATCTCGACCTTCGTCGCTATCGTACGGTACACCTCGGGACATCAATAGGGCACCCAGATTCGCATAACCAAGCCCAAGCGGACGATAGTCATGGCTGTTCTGTTTAATCGACGGCGTGGGATATTTCGCATTGGGCACGAGTATTTCTTGTGCCGTTATTAGCGTCCGTACTGCCGCCCTAAATGCAGTGACATCAAAGTCCACCTCACCACCTTCAGTCGCGCCAAGAAAACCCATGAGATTCAGTGAGGCCAGGTTACACGCGGAATCATCAAGGAACATATACTCAGAACAAGGATTTGATGCGTTGATTCGATCGGTATTTGGACATGTATGCCAGTCATTAATGGTCGTATCAAACTGCATTCCCGGATCGCCGCAAACGTTCGTTCCTTCCGCGATCAGGTCCATTAAATCTCGCGCGCGGTAAGTGTCCATTACACTGCCATCACGAATGGCATGGGTCTGCCATTCTCCATCGTCCACTACCGCTCGCATAAAATCGTCTGATGCTCGTACACTGTTATTAGAGTTCTGGAAAAATACCGAGGCATAAGCCGGCCCAGTGAAAGAACCATCGTAACCCGCATCAATCAACGCCCAAGCTTTCCGCTCTTCCTCAACCTTACAGTTAATAAACTCAACAATGTCGGGATGGTCAGCATCAAGGATTACCATTTTGGCTGCCCGGCGGGTCTTCCCACCTGACTTAATGACACCAGCAAACGCATCGTATCCCTTCATAAAAGACACCGGACCCGACGCCGTTCCGCCGCCGGCCAACACCTCTCTAGACGATCGAATCGACGAGAGGTTTGTCCCGGTTCCTGAGCCAAATTTGAATAGCATTCCTTCTGTCTTGGCTAACGTCAGTATGGACTCCATCGTATCGTCAACCGAGTTAATGAAGCATGCCGAACACTGCGGCGCAGTCTCAAATCCACAATTGAACCAAACGGGGCTGTTAAAAGCCGCCTTCTGATGAACAAGAAGATACTTAAGATCATTGCTAAAGGCATTCAGATCATCGTCGCCAACAAAATAGTGTTGCTTCCGTGCCCATTCTGTGATCGTATCGACCACACGTCCGATTAACTGCTTGACACTCCGTTCACGTTCCGGTGAACCGAGTTGGCCTCGAAAATATTTGGATACAACTATGTTGGTAGCTAGTTGCGACCAAGTCTCTGGCATCTCAACATCATGTTGCTCAAAAACGGTCTCACCTTTCTCGTTACCAATTACCGCCGATCGCAACTCCCATTCAATCTCATCGAAAGGATCTATATCCTCTCGGCTGAAGTACCTGAGGAATGTAATTCCTGGAGCCGTATCATCAGGCTCGATGACCGTGGTTTGTGACTGAAGGTGATGAGACTCGTGCTCTTGTGCAGAACCTCTTGGCATGTTCTTGCCTCTCCCGAAATCGGGCATCACCGCTACCCCAACGCCGTGCCCAAAACTGCCTCACTGATATGACACGGGAACAGCCGGTCTACTGTCTATCGGTAGTCGAGAAGCTGGATTATTCTCGTGGCCGCCCATCCCCACTAAGAAGCCTACTATGCGGCCATAGCCTGTTGTCTGTCAAGGTAGAAAACACCAGATGTGGGGTTGACTCTTTCCAATAAACGCAATATGTGGTTCGAACATTAATATTTTGACTTTAGCCTGTGATAGAGTGCCGCTATTGGTAGCGTCCAAAAAATCTCTCAAGGCCGCCAGAAAAATTACTGAGTTTTCACCCCAAACGACCCTTATGCTGCCAAAGAATTCTAAGCAAGAACAACAATGGGCCGCCTTATTTGAAGTTGTGATTTGCTGTGGGTTTCCTACACAACTCTTGTTTGTTGGCATACTCGCTATGCTCGGTATAGCTTCGACAGACGCGCAAGGAACACTATCGATTAGCTACATCTTTCTCTTATCAATCTCTGACACGATACTGCTTTTGTTTTTGATTTTTTACTTCCTAAGGCAGCACCAAGAAAATCCAGTCGAGATTTTCCTGGGTCGCCGGCAGTTTCGAGGCGAGTTTTTATTCGGTCTAATGCTAACGCCATTCATATTAGGAATAACTTTGACAGGCGCAGCACTACTGCATCATCTCTGGCCCAGTCTACGCACCGTACCAGAAAACCCATTTAATGCACTGTTGACGTCACCTATGAACGTTGCTCTTTTCACAGCAGTAGCGGTAATTGCGGGTGGCGTTCGCGAGGAACTACAGCGAGCGTTCATCCTCTTCCGCTTCGACCAACATCTCGGAGGCGCCAAGGTCGGTCTTGTAATTTTTAGTTTGGTCTTTGGCTTAGGGCACGCTCTCCAAGGTTGGGACGCGGCAATCATAACAGCGTTGCTCGGTGCACTGTGGGGAAGCATCTATTTATTAAGGCGCAGTGTCATTTCTACGATCGTTAGTCACACTAGTTTCAATATCGTAGAAATCTGCCTCTTCCTGACCGGAGTGAGCAACAGTTCAAGTTAACATCGCCTAACCGGTCGGTATCATCCTCGTTCATAGCCTCAGTAACTATTCCCGAATGTCCGCTGGCTTTACCACACGCCTAACTTGAGCACGACTGACCAACTCCGCCACCCAGTCGGCTTCCGCCGCCTGACGAAGTGCGTCTCCTGTCACGCCGAAACGATCTATCAAATAAAGTTCACGGCGAATCTCATCAGCGAGAAGTTGGCGTAGATCACCAACTGTTAGACCAACACGATCAAGAACCAAGTTGAGTTCCAATCCATCGGGCAATTGATTCAACAGAAGGTCCAGGTGCTGGTCAACAGTAACGGAAGTCGGTTCAGTGATTACAAACCGGTTAACCTCATCAAGAACGACCCGACGTTCGATCAAGAAATTAAGCACTTCAACTTCCTGAAGTGGTCCAGCCGGGATATCTACAAGACGCAGGTCGATAAAGATCCGGACATCGGAATGGGTTATAACCTGGCCGTTGACAATCGCCAGAATTCTGTCAAGTGTCACAGTCTGGGCTATAACAGAAACAGAAGAAACTAGGGACAGCAGCGTTACCATAGCCAGAACCGAACAAAGCGAGCCGTGAAACCGATGATGTACGCGGTCGCGGCTAGAACGCCTGCCCGATACTGATGTGAAGAGCTGTGAGTCGCTCCAAGTCACCATTGTCAAAAGTTTGGCGGTCCAACTTGAAACCCAGGTCAACACGAATCGGACCAACTGGCGAACGATATCGTACACCGAACCCAGTGCCAGCCCGTATACGAGATAGACTGACCGTGCTGACTCGGTTATAAACATTGCCAGCGTCCAAGAACCCAACAAGGTCTATTGTTCTAGTAACTCTGGTGCGTAATTCAGCGTTAAAAATTAACGCTGCATTGCCTCCTTGCGGGAATCCATCTTGATCGATTGTGTCGCCATCACCCAGTCGGTCCAGTGCGAATCCTCGAACAGTGGTATCGCCGCCCGTAAAAAATCTTTCACTAAGTGGCAACTCACCTACCTGAAGCTCAACCGGAGACTCAAGAACCGCAACCGACCTGTTTTGTGGGTCAAGAAGATCCACCGATCTCAGGAATGCCCTTGCAAGACCAACTCGCGCGCCGGCCGCTACGACAAAGCGTGACGCTCCTGGAATTTCTCGATACACAAAGGCCTGCATGAACGTCTTGACAAATCCAACCTCTGACCCGATAGTCCGACCAGCCACCTCGGCATCGACGCTAAGCACTTCACCGCGCCGAGGATCCGCCGGGTCGTCTCTGGTGTCACGAGCCAAGCTCCCAGAAAAAGTGGATAATCGGACCTGAGGAAACAGTCGGTCAACCAACGGTTCGTCTTCAGGATTCAGTGCCTTGTTCGAAGTATTGTTTTGCCCCCAGCCGTAATCAACAGACGCGGTTATCGTGGAAGTTAACTGACGTGCGATCTGCGCATTGACGCCTCGGCTAAACAAGTCAAATCCAGGTCGAATAGCTTGCTCTATAAAACCCGTAATAAAACCGTCCCAATTGGTCCCCATTACACGTGGTTCTTGAAACGTACTGAGCACGCGATATTCATTGAACCCAAGGCTGTTAACTCCTTCCCCTATCTGCAATCGGACTGGATCATTCTGTCGACGCAGACTCACGCGGGTAAAAAGATTGATCGAACGGTTCTTTCCCCAAAGGTTTTGCCGGCCAATCTGAAAAAATCCCCTTGGTGCAAACTCAAGCCGCTCAACTGCTTGGCTACCCTCTATGTCAGTCTCACGCCGTAGTCGAACCGAAGCCTCAAGCCCACCGCCGTACCCAATCCTAGTAGCCGGTGCCTCGTCGACAATAACCACAACATCACGCAGGTCTCGGCCACCATGACTAAACTCTCGAATATCAATCCTTCGAAAAAGCCCAAGCGCATTGAGTTGGCGTCTAGTCTCTGCAACCTCGACTAAACTCAAGGGTTCGCCGGAACGTAGGGTGACTTCCCGTCTGATTGCGGCAGATTTAATCGTATTATTTCCAACAATCAACACGTGTTCGATCATAACTTGGGGTCCCTCAATGACCCGGTAAACCAAGTCAACGGTTTCCAAGCTATCATCGAAATCCGGTTCGACTGTGACGACTACTCGTTCAAATCCTGCATTCAAATATAAAAGACGAATGGCATCTCGGTCCAAAACGACCTGCTGTGGATAATACGGTTCCGTAACGCGCGACCGAATAGCCGTCTCCAAGACTTGTCGAGGCAACTGCCGATCTCCTTCTATCGTGACTGATCGCACTCGCGTCAATACACCTTCGGTGATTTTGATCTCGCAACGTACTCGGACCTCGCCATTTGTCTGCCCTGGCTTATCCATTTCCGTAACTATCGGCTCCACTAGAACCGTCGCAAACCCCAGTCGACTGTAATGTTCTGTGACCAAAGAAACTGCCGTATCAAGTTCACTCGTAATCAGGGGGCGGCCAACCGGCAAGTCAATCAGTTCCTCCAATTCGGCATATGACACAGAAACATGACCGCTGATTACCACCTCTCCAATTTCATATAGTTGTCCTCGGTTAACCGTGAAAACAATTGCAAGGTCTTCATCAGCACTCTCGCGACTGTGAAGGACGGTAGCATCTCGGTATCCTAGCCCAGTCAGAAGCCCTGCAATTCTTCGGTCAGCATCCTCTAAAAGGTCTTCGTCAACCGAACCCTCTCGTTCAACGGGAACCAGTTCAGCCAAATCAGCACCAGGAACGCTGTCGCCAGCAAGCATGACGTCAATACGTGGCCCACGCCGGATATTTAATCTCAGGTCAACTCGGTCGCCTGCTGGACTAACCTCAATCGAGTGACTCAAATCTGCCTCATAGTACCGCTCTTGCCTGAGGTCATCTTCGTAGTCAAGCAATCGTTCGTCAACGACGTTACCGTCATAGACTTGCCCTACTTCGAGATCAAGTCGGTTGAGCGTGAGTGAATACAAAGTAGACGAAATACCAGTGACAAAGATCTGGGAAATCAGAGCCCGTGGGCCAGGTTCAACCGCGACATAAAGTGTGCGTCCGGAACCCGTTCTTTCTAGACGCGTGGACAAACTAGACTGAAAAAAACCCCTCGAGCGGTAAACATCCTGAATAGTGTGGGTTACTGATTCAACCATACTGGCTTCAAAAGACGCCCCGTGAGACTGCCGCATTGCATCGCGAAGTTCACCACTGGAAATCTCGATGTCACCTTCGAACTCGATCCGATCGATCAAAACAAGCGGTTGAAGGTCATAACGCAGTGACAGCCCGGACGAACCTAGACTAGCAACGACCTGAACGTCTTCGAACACGCCAAGACTGAATAGATGGCTCAGGCTCTCGCGGACCTGTCGCATCGAAAGTGGCTGATCAACCTTGGTCTCAACAAGTTCCAGAACCGACGGATCTTGAAGAACTCGCCCTTCTCTGAGAAGTGTTACCTCGCTAACAATTTCGCCAACAAATTGGTCAATTTGCGAGGCGTTCACTGAAACAGAGCCTGCAACAACAAAGCTGACGACCAGCGCCCCTTTCAACAAACACTTCTTCGTGGCATACATCAGAAGGCATGGCGCACCCGGAAATCGAGTGCGTAGGTCCGATCTTCATTTTGTGACACGATCCAAGAAAGTCGATCGTTTTGGTCGTACTCAAGCACAACAATCAAATCTTGATTGGCACCGCTCACCGCCCGAGAAAATGTGACATGGGCTCGGTTCGAAATACGTTTTCCGATTAACAACCTAGCCGTCGGCAACAACTGGGTTGACTGCAGCGTCGCCGGGTCCAGAGCTGGAGTTATTTCAAATGAATCAACACCGAAAGACTCTTCCACAACACGGCCAACACCAGAGGAAATTGGGCTGGTCAACAGACGCGCTGCGCCAGCTTGCAGAAGTTCTTGGCGGGACGCTTCTTGGGCTCGTAAGGCCCGAATCTCAGCCGCTTGAGGATCCCGAATATCACCGAGCAAAAGCGACAGAATCTCCGTTTCTTGCAGTGGTGGATCTGACGATAATTCAGGATCAAGCCGATCCATGGTTCCACTGACGCCGATCGTGACCCGATAGGTCTGGCCAGGCACACGGATGTCAGTCTCAGCCTCAATGTCGAAGAACGGGTCAGTAGACGTCGGGTCGGCGAACGCTATACTGCCACGCGTAACCCGGTAGCGATTTCCCTCAAAAAATACTTCCCCTCGCTCGATCTCGGCATTACCCAATAGAAGCGGTTGATCGAAGGTCCCAGACAAGGTCAACTCAGCACTCGACACAATGCGAGCCGTGTTGTCACTGATACGTAAACTCGAAGGAGCAACGATACGCACGTCGTATCTCAGCGGCAAGATCGACTCGACCGACTGTTGAACTAACGCGCTGTCGGGATTCGCAAAACTCAAGAATTCCGTACTCGGCTCAAACAAATTCAACCACACTGCGTCTCGAACGTCGACGCGACCAGTCAGCACGGCATCATCGATCTCGCCACCGAGGGTTAGCTCCGCATCAACTACAGAACGGATACCTTCTGGAAACCTGAGCTTCATCTCTGACGCCGTGGCGGTGATGTTAAGTTCTGTAACCTCGTAGCCCCGGAGTCCAACTCGTCCGCCAAACTGGACCTGGCCATCGGCCATCACACCACTCAGAGCATCGAAGCGAATCCCGTTCGGCTCGAATACAATTTCGCCGCCAATATCCTCAAGACTGTGGGGAAGGGAAAGATGTCTTACCCGCCCGCCATCAACCGTGGTATTACCCACGATAACTGGCTGGCGAAATGTTCCGGTGATCTCAGCAATCAAGTGTCCCGTCCCGGAACTGCGAAGATCGGGAAAAAATCCTTGTAAAAACCTAAGGTTCGCATCGCCTTCAGTACGCAATCCGATCTGTTCATCAACCAAATCAACTTCGCCGAACACATTGAGTGCGGTCCCTTCGCCAACAAGATTCATGTGTTGAACCTGAAGAACGTTGTCATCAAGCACGAGTTCAATTGGGTTCTGATTGCGGACCAGGTAGTCAAAAACACCAAGTTCAAGCTGCTCAACGGTAGCTCGCATGAGAAGCGAATTAATATTTTGCAAGTGCCCCGTCACCTGAAGCGTGCCTGAAACCACCATTGACGCCGCCTCAGGCACCATTGAGGTATATGCACGAACATAGGGGTCTAATGTCGTGTTGGTAAACCGTAAAAGTAAATCAGCTTCACTATCAGAAGACAGGTCGACACGCCCAGAACCCGAGATTGCCAAACTCGGTGACCCAACTTCGACTTCAATCCCCATAAGCCCCTCGCGGACGTTCACACGGCCAGACAACTGTCCCACAATCTCATCATTAACGCTGAGGTCGCTGATGGCACCACGCAGCTCATAGCTGGGGTCAGCCAACACCCCGGCTCCGCTAGCTGCAAACGTTGCACTTCCACCCAATCGCGCACGAGTAACACCAAAACCTCGAATTGATTCGAGGGGGATGTCTCGGCCATCGATATTGAACGAATAAGTTCCGTCCCATCTAATGAACGTAGCTCCTGTAAGCTGGCCACTCCCCTTACCAATTTCCAAGCCATCCATTCTGACACCGGCCCCCTCGAACCGAAGACCAGCCGCTGCAAAGTCAAAGGGTTCACCCCATGCTTCTGGTTCCGCGAGACTCAAACTTCCAAACCCGAACGGCTCCCGGTAGTAGCCATACAGATGAATCTCACCGGTAAGGGGACCATTAATCGCATATCCATCAATTGAAAAGACATCGCGCAAACGCTGGGCAGGAAACGACTCCAGATCAAATCGAGAGTTGATTTCTTCACCGCCATCAACTCTCGGAAAACCAATGGCGAATCGTCCATCCACATGAACAACCGCCCCAGCTTGATCAAAAACGCCATCAACCACGTCAAGATACGAATTTTCAACAACTACGCGACCCGTGCCACGACCCCAAGGTGCATTCCATGCTTCGATCGCCACACCGTCAAAAGTAGCTTCAATCCGAGGTCGAGAAAATGCTCCCAACATGACCCCATTTAGGTGGCCTCGACCACCAATCGAGAACTCATTGGTGTCACGACCAAAGGCGGTCATGAAGGCGGACATCAATCGATCGCTTTCCTGCCAGTCGATACTAGACACCTTGAACGGTATGTTGGATTCCTCGCCAAAAGCCGTCTTGCCTTCAAACTCGATACAGGTTGCCGGCGTGGCCAATCGGCTCGGTGAAATCTCAATCCAGTCAGGTTTGATCGTGTAGGCGACCTCACCGCCGACTGGAAACCTCCAAGGCTCACCACTCGGTGAAAATTCGACGGCGGCGTATGACCCGATTACCGACGGATTGTTGCCCGTTGTCTGGGGAGTCATCAGCGAAGCAGAACCACTCGGTGCCGTGACCTCAAGACGTCCTGTGCCGGTATGACTGTCAAACTGACCCAGTGGCCAACGAAGTATATTGTGTCCGCTGACCGCGCCGTCTGGCCTCACGCCGGCCAATGCCACGGCTTCCGACAAAGCGAAAACATCAACATCCGTGACTGTAGTATCGAGGGTTGCCATACCCTGCTCGCTAGTGCCAAGCGGAGCCATTAAATACGTCAGCCGAGCATCGCCACCGTAAAACCCAGACTCATAGTCGACAACTTCGAACCTATCTCGTGTCCAAACTAAGGAGCCATTCGTGCCTGGAAACGCCAACCCATTAAGTGTCCAGTCATCGCTCTGGAACCGTCCCGTCAGTTCACGGCCACCATCAAAGATGTGCCACGCCCCAAAGAAACGAGCATCACCAGTAACTGTGAAGGGGTCATCGGCAAAGAAAATATCCTTCATCGTGGGCAGATCAATATCCGAATCCACAATTTGATATGTCTGTTCTGGCCAATTTGCAAGATCAACTTTTCCAGTGAGAGCCGAATAAAGCCCGTCCATCGTCAAGTCGATCTGAGACAAGTTTACGTCACCACCATCTAGTTCATAGTCGGCACGCATCTTGGCCGTCATCGGCTCAAATGCCATGATTTCTACCAAACCGTCAGTAAACGACACTTCCCCGCCATAGTTGTCGCCCTTAGCCATCGTCATGTCGACATTTCTAGCGGTCACATTCCAAGGAACATTGTGGTCGCGATAAATAAACTCACCGTCATGCGCGAGCAGTCTCTGGACAGTCGTCACAATGCGTCGACCATTATTTTGGTCTAAAACTACATCTTCATCATCGATAGCCGACTCAGTTCGAGTTTCTTCTTGGGCCACAAACCGAGGAAAACTCTGCCGACCATCCTGAAAACTTTCCGCAACCATTCGCCAAGGACCTATTTCAACGTCATCAACAAGAATTTCACCTCGAAGTAAAGCTAGCCACGAGGTCGACACGATAATCTGATCGGCCGTAAAAAACGGTTCGTCCCTAGGTGACAACCCTTCGATAACCAAGTCCTCAACTAGAAACCGCCCAGGGAGCAGATAAGTGCCAAGGCGACCGATATGCACAGGACGGTCGAGCTGAGTTGATGCAGCTCGTTCGGCTTGTGACCTAACAGCAGGACCCAAATCAACCGTAACTACGGACACCAACACTGCTGCAATCAGCGCAACAGCAGCAATAACCAATCGACCAGCATACCGGCGAAACTTGAGAGGTAGATACTGGACTAGAGATAGGCGCCGCCACCGCGTTGACCACGACAAACCGGTACTGTTCGTCGACGACGATTCAGATGACTTTGACTGTTCGTCACTCATATGTTCGCACTCAATTATTCAACTACAAGAAGCACGGTTCCTGCATCAACAGATGCCCCTTCCGAGGTCAAGATTTGTTTAACGGTACCAGCTCGTTCAGTCGAAAGTTCGTTCTCCATCTTCATCGCTTCGACAACAACAACACTCTGGTTAGCTACAACCGTATCCCCTACTTGAACCAGCAACCTCGCTACTCTTCCTGGCATCGGCGCAACAACTTCGTTCTGGCCCACCAACGCGGCACCATTATCGCCACTACCGACTCGCGGGCCTTGGTTAACTCTGACACGTTGCGACAGGCCGTTGATCGTGACGTTAAGGTCGCCTCGACTCCCGAAGTCCACTATTCGTGCTTCAATGCTTGAATTATTCTTTCCAATTCCTATCAACGACAAGGTCTGCGAGTCCAGTCGACCGGCATTGATGACGTACTCATTCTCATCCCACATCACGCGGAAGTGACCGGCCACCGTTGAAATTGGTTCCACGGTCACCCTATACAACTTTCCAGCGACCTCTATTTGGATCGGTTTGGACGCTGTCATCGAAGACTTTCCCGTCGTGCGATCCGACGCCATATACTGGAGTCCTGGAGCGGCAATGATTCATACGATCTATTTTTAGTCGTCAAAAATGTGTGGACCGCAGCCGCCACCACAACCTGCTCCTCAGCCTCACTGGTAACCACGGAAAAACTGCCACGCTGCCTATCCGCCAGAAGTTGGTCTAGAAATGCGGTATGGACATTTCCCTCCAAAAAAGTGGGTTGTTGAAGCATCCACCGAAAGAACGGTAGCGTCGTTTTCACGCCCTCAATTTGATACTCGCCCAATGCTCGTCTCATTCGTTCAATGGCTTTAGTCCGATCGGGGGCCCAAGCAACCAGTTTTGAGATCATCGAGTCATAAAACACAGGCACTGTGAAACCTTCGTCGACACCACTGTCGTCCCGAATTCCAGGTCCCGACGGCTGGACAAGCCTCGTAATACGGCCAGGACATGGTATGAAACCAACTTCTGGATCTTCCGCATAGACCCGACACTCGATAGCGTGCCCCTGAGGCTTGATCGCCTTCTCGGAGTCTAGATTCAACGCCTCACCGGCCGTAACACGAAGCTGACAATGAACAAGATCCATACCCGTGACCATCTCTGTTATCGGATGCTCCACTTGTAGCCGGGTGTTCATTTCCAAAAAGTAAAATTTCTCTTCGTCATCTAGAAGAAATTCAACGGTGCCCGCGTTGACATAGCCCACACCCTCAGCAAGGGCACGAGCAGCCGCAGCTAACCCCTGGCGGGTTTCCTCGCTAACGGCAGGTGAGGGGGTTTCTTCAATTACCTTCTGGTGCCGACGCTGGACCGAACATTCGCGTTCGACAAACGGCACAACCCGTCCGTGGTTGTCGGCCATTATCTGTACCTCAATGTGGCGGGCCGGATTCACAGAACGTTCCAGATAAACCGCTGAGTCACCGAATGCACCTTGAGCTTCTGAACGAGCAGTCTCTACTGCGCCAATTAACTCGGAAGGCTCTTTTACCAAGCGCATTCCCTTTCCCCCACCGCCCGCAACAGCTTTTACGAAAAGTGGATAGCCAATATTTTTTGCTGTTTCCAGGGCTGCATGCTCCGTAGAGGAGGCATCTAGGGGTGATTCCGTGCCAGGCACAACGGGTACGCCGGCCTTCTTAGCCGCCAACCGAGCGCTCGTTTTGCCTCCCATCAGAGCGATGACCTCAGGCGGAGGGCCTACAAACTTAAGTCCTGCTTCTAGACAGGCCGTGGCAAATTCAGCGTTCTCAGCGAGAAATCCGTATCCCGGATGCACCATTTCTGCACCGGCTCGATGAGCAGCGTCAAGCAACTTTTCGATGTCAAGATACGTATCGTCTGGTGCATCAGCATCCAGGCCAATAGCTTGGTCCGCATACCGAACATGCGGTGCCAAGCGATCGCTATCTGAATAAACCGCGACCGACGGCAGACCAAGTTCTCGGCACGCCCGCATGATGCGAACGGCAATCTCACCTCTATTGGCAATAAGAACTTTCACAGTTCACCTATGAAGTGCCTGAGTCCAAAGAAAACAAATTGTCGCTTAAGTGTAGCATTTAGTGTGAGTTATGGCTGCAAACAGCAGGCAGATCACGACCATCTCATAATCATCGAATCGCCAGAACATCATCTCGCTGCAACTTACTCACAGAGGAATGTTTCCGTGTTTCTTGGGAGGATTCTTATCCCGTTTTCCTTCGAGACTCGCCAATGCGGCAATCAATCTTGGCCTGGTGGCGCGCGGCTGAATTACCTCGTCGATAAACCCCCGAGACGCGGCAACAAATGGGTTGGCTAACTTTTCTCTGAACTCCTCGACCCGCTGTTTTCGTAACTGGTCCGCGTCATCAGCCGACTCTAAGTCCCGTTTGTACAAGATATTGACTGCTCCCTCTGGTCCCATAACCGCAATCTCAGCTGTCGGCCACGCGAGATTTAAATCGGTTCTGATGTGCTTACTAGACATCACGCAATACGCGCCGCCATATGCTTTCCGCGTGATAACTGTCAGTTTCGGAACAGTCGCCTCAGCGAAGGCAAACAACAACTTGGCACCATGCCTAATAATGCCTCCGTACTCTTGCCGAGTTCCCGGCAAGAACCCCGGAACATCCTCGAAAGTCACCAAGGGAATGTTAAATGCGTCACAAAAGCGAACAAATCGCGCGCCCTTAACCGACGCATCAATATCAAGAGTACCAGCTAGGTGAGCCGGCTGATTGGCTACAATGCCAACTGATCGACCACCCAAATGGGCAAATCCAACGACAAGGTTCCGGGCAAAGTGCTTGTGCACCTCAAGAAATTCACCGTCATCAACAACGCGATTAATGAGGTCGAGAATATTGTACGGTTGGTTTGGGGCATCGGGCACCAAGGTATCGAGGCTCTTTTCTTCTCGATCAACCGGATCAGTAGAGTCGCCCAGCGGCACATCGTCCAGATTGTTGCTTGGCAGATACCCTAAGAGTGCCCGGATGAGATGTAAGCATTCCTGGTCTGTGGCAACTGAAAAATGCGCTACCCCGCTCTGTTCATTGTGCGTTGCTGCGCCACCTAATTCCTCCTTTGTGACTTCTTCATGGGTAACCGTCTTAAGAACATCAGGGCCCGTTACAAACATGTAACTTGTTCCTTCGACCATGACCGTGAAATCCGTAATTGCAGGAGAATAAACGGCCCCACCAGCGCAAGGTCCCATAATCGCCGAAATCTGCGGCACCACCCCGGAAGCCAAAGTGTTCCGAAGGAAAATATCCGCATATCCGCCAAGCGACAGCACACCCTCTTGGATACGGGCTCCGCCAGAGTCGTTCAAACCTACCACCGGCGCACCGTTTTGAACCGCCAGATCCATGACCTTAACTATCTTCGAGGCGTTAGTCTCGGATAGCGAACCACCAAACACGGTAAAGTCCTGGGCAAACGCATACACGACCCGACCATCGACTCGGCCATAACCTGTGACTACACCATCCCCGGGAATCAACTGCTCCTCCATCCCGAAATCACGACAGCGGTGTGTTACAAGCTTGTCAAGTTCATGAAAGGTCCCGTTATCGAAAAACTGTTCTATACGCTCACGCGCACTTAATTTTCCGGAGTCATGCTGGCGTTTTAGCCGGGCATCCCCGCCGCCTAACTCAGCTTGTTTCTCGTATTCAGCAAGACGACGATTCTTATCCATGAGAGTTGAAGATTACACACGTTCGGTTTGGGCTTTCTCCCAGTCAGCCAAGAACTTTTTCAAGCCAATGTCGGTCAATGGATGCTTGAACATTGCATCGATCACCTTGGCCGGACAGGTGCAAATATCCGCACCCAGTTGTGCGGACTCAATGATGTGCATGGGTCCCCTGATACTCGCAACAAGCACCTCCGTCGTAAAATCGTAGTTGTCATAGATATTCACGATCTGACTGATCAGATCCATGCCAGACACACCGACGTCATCGAGCCGCCCCACAAAAGGACTGCAATAGGTCGCACCAGCTTTGGCGGCCAACAGAGCCTGCGTCGCAGAAAACACTAACGTCACATTCACCCGGATTCCCTCACCCGCCAACGCGCCGCAAGCAGTAACGCCGGCTCGCCCAAAGGGCACCTTAACAACGATATGGTCGTCTATCGCTGCTAAACTACGCCCCTCCAGAATCATGGCATCGGCATCAGTGGTGACAACCTCAGCACTAACCGGTCCACCGACCCGCTCACAAATTGTCTTGAGTACTTGCCGAGAATCGCCGCCTGCCTTTGCAAGAAGTGAAGGATTTGTCGTTACCCCATCGACTATACCCAGCGGTAAAAGTTCCTCTATCTCTTCAATCGCGGCCGTATCGACGAACAGTTTCATAGCTTTGATTCTCCGTCTGCACCTGATTCTTTGACTACCTGACTAGAAAGTTCACCCACCTGGTCAACCTTAATGACAACCTGGTCACCCGCTGTCAACGGACCAACACCTGAGGGTGTACCAGTGGCTATGACGTCGCCGGGCAACAACGTCATAACGCCGGAAACGAAAGCGACCAGTTGTCGAAGGCCGAAAATTAACTCGCGGGTATTGGACGCCTGTCTCCGCTCACCATTCACCCAAGATTCAACATCCAAGGCGCCACCATCCACACCCGTCACGATACAAGGTCCAATTGGTGCAAACGTATCAAAGCCTTTGGCCCGAGTGTACTGTACGTCTTTTGCCTGTAGCGCTCGCGCCGTCACATCGTTCACACAAGTTAGCCCAAGGATGTAATCCGACGCAGTTTCCGCTGTCACAGACTTGGCACGTCTACCAATAACGATTCCGAGTTCGGCCTCATAATCAATTCGCCCAGCCGTCGAGGGGAGCACGATAGCGTCACCGTGGCCAATAATCGCGGTCGAGGGTTTTAGAAAAATTAGCGGTTCCTCTGGCAACGGTTTATTCATCTCTTTGGCATGATCCCGGTAGTTCAATCCGACTGCCACTATCTTAGACGGTCGGACCGGCGCAAGTACCCGAAACTCTCTGCCCTCGATTACTTGCCCTCGATTAAACTCACCAAATAGGTCGCCGCTAAGACGATGCCACGTGTTTTCCTCATCATCCCGAAGGGCGTATACGGAAGAACCCTGCAGCTCAATTCTAAAGATACGTTCCATGACTCCTCTTACCGAGCTTGTTCCCGAACCTCAAGTGACGCCAAACTAATATTGGGTGGCATGGCACTATCAACTGCCTGCACGGCATACACATACCGTTCGTCACTGCGAATGTCGATATCGCGAAACGTGGTTTCAGTAATCGGTTCTGGTGTTAGCGGTTGAAGTGTCGCACCTGGGTCAGTTCGACGCAAGACCAGATACCCTGAAATATCGACTTCAGGGCTTGGGTCCCATGCCAGGCTAATCGCATCTTGGCTGGCCACGGCTAACAGACCAACTGGTGGCTCTGGTGCAAAGGTATCCACGGGTGTCACACAAGTCGATGGCGACGCGCGACCTTGAACTGGGAGTGAATCAATTTCATCCAGTGCCCGCACCGAAAAACACAACTCTGATCCAAACGTTATCTCGGATTCCACATATGAAGTCTCCACCGTCGGGATGACGTTAAGTGGTTCGATTCTTTCTCGCTCAGCAGTGCTGTCACCATCAGTTGAAACCGCGTATACAAAGTACTTTGTCTCATCCGGCCATTCGACGATCGGCTCAGATAATAGAAGCGAATCATCGATCAATTCTTGTATAGGCAATCGTGCTGACCGGGGCGCAACCCACTTTAAAGACATAGCTGTTTCAGTGTAAGTAATTTCCGGTGCTCCCGGAGCAGTGGCTGCGCCTCCCAAAGTTATATCTAGACGCTCAGATGGGAGACCTTGGCGACCCTGACTTGAGACACCAACCACAACGTAAGTCCGCCTGGGCGGCGGCGGAGTAGCTGCCAACACCAGTGACAATGTTTTGACAGGCATCCCAAACTCTGGCTGTTCCTCTTCGTTTTCATTTATCTCAGGTTCCACCAAGACTGGCGCCATCACTTCAGGAGTCAACGACTCGACCACGGTCACCTCTTCTCCTTGACGTCGTAATTGTGATTGGCCAGGCTCAGTCTCGGCATCCGCCTCCGTAACGCTATCCGATTGCTCTACAACAATCGTAGCAACTAGCGTGGCATACTCAAGCCACTCTGTTAACGGCAACAAAAACACCGGTTGGTCCGGATCGACTTGCGTGGTCAGGCCATAGACTTCCAGGCGGGCCAGATCAGCGGGTTGGACGCCGTCTGAATTCACAGAGGGTATCTCTAGAGTAATGAAAACGTCGTTGTCGACTCGTTCAATCTCTAAGTTCGTTACTGAACCTGGCACGAACACTAAGGGTGGAAGTGGAGGACCACGCATCCCACAGCCGAATGCCACACCGAGCAAGGCTAGCATCGCTGCGCCGTTTACCACTGTCCCCCACCGAAGGGATCTAATCATTACAAGGGTCTGAGCGCGACGAACCACGTAAGGAAAGACACAGCGTTTCAACTAGGTCACAAAATATAACGAGACAGGTCATCATTCTTCACTATGTCGATAAGCATCTTTTCGACATACTCTGCATCGATCGAAACTTGCCGCTCCAGCATATCCGGGGCTTCGAAAGAAATCTCGTCCAAGAGTTTCTCCAGCACCGTGTGCAACCGGCGCGCACCGATATTCTCGGTGCGCTCGTTAACAAGTGTGGCAAACTCTGCTATTCGCTTCACGGCGTCCTCACCAAAACGAAGATCTAGACCCTCAGTCGCAAGAAGCGCCATGTACTGAGTGACAAGCGCACCTTTTGGCTCGGTCAAAATGCGAACAAATTCGTCCGTGCCTAATGCCTCCAACTCGACCCGAATCGGAAACCGTCCTTGCAGCTCAGGAATCAAATCAGATGGCTTCGAGACATGAAACGCGCCGGCCGCGATAAAAAGAATGTGGTCCGTTCGGACCATGCCATGTTTTGTGTTGACCGTCGTACCTTCTACAATCGGCAAAATATCCCGCTGGACACCCTCTCGGCTCACATCCGGACCTTGAGCTCCTCCCTGCCCTGCGATTTTATCGATTTCATCGATAAAAATAATACCGGCCTGCTCTACCCTTGTTACAGCAGCACGGCCAACACTCTCCATATCAACAAGTTTTTGTTCTTCCTCTTGCGTCAAGTGCTCAAGCGCTTCAGGTACCTTCATCCGCCGCTTCCTCGAGCGCCCCTGAAACAGATTTGGCAGCATATCTTTAACGTTGATATCAATTTCTTCCACCGAAGTTCCGGTAACAATCTCGAACGATGGTGTGCCCCGCTCAAGAACGTCAACCTCAACAACTCGCGAATCAAGAAGACCGGCGTGAAGTTGCTCTCGGAACTTCTCACGGGTTCGATTGGCTAAGTCTCGAGTCCCTTGAGGGTCAGGGGGTGTTCCAGTCGTCGGCACAGGTACGGGAGGCAGGAGGAGATCGAGCAAGCGGTCTTCGGCGTTCTCGTGAGCCTTTTCTTTTACCTCGATTAAACGCTCTTCTCGGACCATGTCCACTGCAAGCTCGACCAAGTCGCGGACCATTGATTCGACATCGCGCCCCACATAGCCAACTTCCGTAAATTTTGAAGCTTCAACCTTGATGAACGGTGACTGGGCTAAACGAGCTAGTCGTCGAGCAATTTCGGTCTTACCCACCCCGGTGGGGCCAATCATCAAAATGTTCTTAGGGGCAACTTCTTCAGCCAAGTCTGGCGAAAGCTTTTGCCGACGCATCCGGTTGCGAAGTGCAATAGCTACAGCACGCTTGGCCCGACTCTGGCCGACCACGTACTTGTCGAGCTCGGTGACGATCTGACGAGGTGTCAGAGCATCAACACTAGTAGCGGTGGTTTCAGGAAGATAAATTGGCATCAGCCCTGGTATGAACATCTCTCATCGCCGCCAAAAAAAGCGACTCAGAGTTCTTCGATCGTGACATTGGTATTCGTGTAAATGCAAATCTCGGCGGCTACCTTCATGGCTTCGGTAGCAATTACGCTTGCCGCAAGGTCAGTGTTGCGGGCCAGCGATTTTGCCGCAGCCACTGCATACGCACCTCCAGAGCCTATCCCTACAATGCCATCATCGGGTTCAATAACGTCACCCGTGCCAGATAAGAGAAAGGTGGATGACTGGTCGGCAACAACAAGCATGGCTTCAAGCCGCCTGAGGATGCGGTCGGTTCGCCAGTCCTTAGCCAACTCCACAACCGACCGTTCAAGATTTCCACGATAAGCTTCAAGCTTGGATTCAAAACGTGAATAAAGCGCAAATGAGTCTGCAGCCGAGCCGGCAAAGCCTGCGATAACCTTGTCATTGTAAAGACGGCGAACCTTGGATGCCCCCTGTTTGACAACCGTAGCCCCTAGCGTGACCTGACCATCGCCGGCCATCACCGTGTTCCCCAAGTGACGCACCGATATTACCGTGGTACCGTAAAAAGTGAGATTCTTGATGTTTTGGGTCATGACTTTCTCAACATCTATTTCTTCCAGACGGCGAAGTATACCGGCACGCCCACAGCAATAATGGCCAACCCCGCCAAGGAAGTAACCGGACTCCGAAAGACCGCGTTGACTACCATCATAAAACTTCCAGACACGAACACCAACGGAGCGACTGGGTAGCCCCACGCTTTAAACGGTCTATGGGCATTAGGGTGTCGATGTCGCAAAACGAATACGGCCGACACTGCAAACCCGGCAAACAGTACCACTGCAAATCCGGTGTATTCAACCAACTGCTCAAATGTGCCCGTCAGCACCAATACGCTGGCCCAGAGGCTTTGGGCAACGATCGCAATCGCAGGGGTCCGATATCGAGGATGAATCCTAGCCATTGCCGAAAAGAATTGTCCATTTTGCGCCATGGCGTAGTAAACGCGAGGACCCGCCAAGACCATAGCGCTCACACTCGCCGCGATCATAGCCGCCGAAGCAATCGCCAACGGCGCGGCGACGGCCGGACCAAACAACTGTCCGGCCGTCGCATCAATCACACGCGTTTCAACCGTCGCCAGCGTGGACACCGGAAGGGCATAAAGGTAGAGAAAATTCAAGAGAAGATAAATCGTCACGACAAGTGCTGTACCAATTCCCATCGCCAAGGGTATATTCCGACCAGGGTCCTTGATTTCCTCAGCGACATACGTTGCGGCATTCCATCCGGAATAGCTAAACATGACTGGAATTAAAGCCAGCAGTAAAGTCGACATCGTTACAGGCCCGCCGCTATCAATGAAATTGTGCCCGCCCCCTTGCCCGAACGAAAATCCCAGAACAACGAAGGCCAGTAACAAAACCACCTTAAGAGTCGCAAGAAAGTTCTGCACAAAACCACCTGGACCAATACCCACAATATGCACACCCGTAAAAACCGCAATGAGCCCAAGAGCAATAATCGACTGAGGTGAGATACTCAGCGTCACCAATCCAAACGAAAGACTCAAGATCGGTTCCGTGTCTCCGGCAGTGAAGAAAAATCTTTCAAGGTAGGTCACAAACCCAACAGCACTTGCGGCTATTGCACCCGAGAAGCCGGCAACAAATGACGTCCAGCCAGCTAAGAATCCAACCACAGGACCAAATGCCTCATGAAGATAAACATACTCGCCTCCAGCGCGAGGTCGAAGTGAGGCAAGCTCGGCGTACGCCATGGCACCTGCAAAAGCCAAGACCCCACCAATAAACCACACACTCAGGATCGCGATTGGGTTGGGAACAGCTTGTGCGACAAAAATGGGTACGATGAAGATACCGCTTCCAATAACGTTCGAAACAATAATCGACGCACCGTCTAAAGGACCGAATCCTTTACGAAGACCGACACCGACAGAATCGTTGGAGGGTGATGTGACAGTATCTAATATCAAGTGATAGCCCTGATGACTTTTAGGCCACCGTTATCGACTCGCCTAAGGAGAACTCGTCGCTGCGGTGGCTCAAACTGACATGTGAAGCTGCTACCGGGTAAGTAGCTGCCGATCAATTGGATGCTCACCAAGAGTTACCCATTGATCTGACCCACGCCTAACAAAAAGCTCAACTTTGACGTCGACGAACAATCGATGCCGTAGCATGTCAAGTCTTGACTGCTCTCCGGTATAGCCTCGACCCGAATCCATCGTGAACGTTTCGGTGGTTGCACCAGATGCAAGTCCCTCGCGACCAACAGCGCGTAGGTAGCCGCTACCCCACTCCTGCATTTCACCCGCACATGTGCCAGCTATCGGATCAGGTGGCGACTCCTCTGGCAGGGTATCCAGCTGGCCCTCCGTGAAGCAGCGCCGAAATGAGGACATAAGCTGTAGCGTCCGAACTGATTCGGCAGAGTGGTTAGCCAGACGGAAAGAAATCGTAGGAACCAATTTATTGCGGCCCAAATTATCGATCCCCACATCGAGCCAACCTGTAGTGACGTCCTCTACAAAGATTGCCTCATCAACAGATACTGGCGAGGTGCAGCCTACCAATATGGCGACTGCCAGGAAACTGCATACACGTAAACACGAAATCTGTTGCCTCATATCACACACTCTGATCCTTGGCATTGTAGATCAGTTCACCCACAACTAAATCACCGCCGTTCCTCGCCAATTAGTTGAACGACGGAAAGTGTTGATGAGTTTGGCTACTTCTGTATACACTTTCGAACCTTGTTCGTTGGTGTGGTAACCAACTAAATTATCAACATCTTAGTGGCCCTCAACTAAGAGGTTACGCGCTAAATCGTTAGTAATTCGATTGTTTAATACGGCGCATTGCACACATCATAGTGGGCTCACACGACGCAATCATAACGACTAGATGTTCAACATACGGGCAGGCACAACCTCATTTAGGTTAAATATTGAACATCCGAGTGACGCCTTCACGTTGGTTGCCAATGTCTCGTCATCAAGCTCATTCCTTAGTTAGTTTAGACATATAGTTCTGTGAGAATTCAACTTTCAGGGGTTCGAAAGGCATTTGGCGCTCGCGTCCTCATCGACGCTGTGAATTGGCACGTTAATTCAGGGGATCGCGTGGGACTCTGTGGCCCAAATGGCTCCGGTAAAACCACACTCCTTCGAATCATGGCCGGCTTGGATGGGCCTGACAAAGGTGAGATCACACGTTCTACCGGCCTCACTGTCGGCTACCTGCCACAGGAGGGACTGAATCATAGTGGGAACTCGCTATTTGCAGAGGCCTGCGAAGGTTTTGGCGAACTGCTCGCAATCCAACGAGAAATGCATGACCTAGAGAGCCGACTCGGTGACCCGAGCATCCCTGAAGCCGAGCATAATCAAATGCTTGATCGTTACAGCGATGTCCAGCAAACGTTCCGCGACCAAGGTGGCTACGATATCGAGGCCAAGACTACAGTGGTACTCCGAGGCTTAGGTTTTCGACCGGAACAATTTGACAATTCGTGTGAGACCTTTTCCGGCGGTTGGCAGATGCGAATTGCACTCGCGAAGCTGCTTCTGGGTGGTCCACACCTCCTGCTCTTAGATGAACCGACGAACCATCTCGATCTAGAAGCTCGAAACTGGCTAGAGGATTACCTGATTTCCTATCCACACGCCGTGGTCCTGGTTTCTCATGATCGATTCTTCCTCGATACCGTCGTTACGACAGTTGTAGAGATTGGTCTGAGCAAGTTGACCACATATCAAGGCGGTTACAGCGACTACTTGGTTGAACGAGAAGCCCGTCTCCAGCGTCTACAAGAACAGAAACGACGTCAAGACGAAGAGGTTGCTCGGAT
>CEUS01058133.1_pt1 | contig 40351 bp, 42 predicted proteins | sample 427031 | NCBI WGS metagenome assembly CEUS01 (sample SAMEA2622837, study PRJEB7988) | marine metagenome | biome: marine biome (ENVO:00000447); feature: marine epipelagic mixed layer (ENVO:xxxxxxxxx); material: "saline water (ENVO:00002010), including plankton (ENVO:xxxxxxxx)" | depth 140 m | reverse complement strand
CGCATCGCTAGTAACTACTACATGTTCTCAGATCCTCCATTGAGATATTTCAGTGGAAAGAGCAAGCTTATTCACATCCACTGTGATTCATCCAACGTTGGCCAAACCGAACCCACGGATGTTGGAATAGTCGCGGATCCTAAGGCAGCGATCAGTGAGATAGTTCAAGGATTAGGCATCAATATGCACAAAGATGCTCTGACAGCATCCGCGGTAAGAAGCCAGTTGACAAGGTCAGAGAAGGAAGCAGCCTATTTAAAAGATGCTGAGCGAACAAAACGCCTTTGGAAAAACGTTCCGATGAGTCCCGAAAGGATGATGGCTGAACTCTCCAAAAGTTTGCCGGAAAATGTGATCATTGCAAATGACTCTGTTACCAGTGGAGGAGCCTTGCATCACTCTGTTCAATTTGACAAAGCAGGCAGTCTATATGGAGGCCGTGGTGGAGCATTAGGATGGGGTATGGGAGGAACTTTGGGGATTAAACTTGCCAATCCAGACAGCCCGGTCGTAGGTGTAATAGGGGACGGTAGTGCCATGATGACTATTCAGGCTTTGTGGACAGCGGCAGCCGAAAATATACCCGTCGTATATGTGATTTGCAACAACGGTGTATACCGTGTGCTTAAGGTCAACATGAATATGTACAAAGAACTTGTTCTCAAAGGTGAGGCGCCTCCAAGCAAATATATCGGTATGGACTTCTCGCAGCCGTTCGATATGGCAGGCATAGCCAAAGCTATGGGAGTTTATAGCCGTCGCATAGAAGATCCGAACCAAATCGCCCCTGCACTTGAAGAAGCGCTTAATCTAGATTCTCCTGCATTACTTGATGTAATAATAGATCCAGCTTTATAAAACTAAACCAAGTTTTGTGGAATAGAGTTACACTTATATTCCAGGTAACTAGATACCGTCTGGAAGACGGACTACAATGGTTTTTGTACTGGTATCAACGCTTCTAACTACCTCTTGTGTTGCAGGTATTAGGATCTCTCTGGAATTCGGGCTTCCAACGACATAGACATCATTAGCCCCCGTTTCAAGAATTTCAACAACTGCACCCAAGCGCATACCATTTTCATCATAAACATCACTGTCAATAATTTCAAAATGATAAAAGTTACCATCAATTTGGCTGGGGCGGACATAGCTCAAAGGAACTTCTAGAAATAACCCAACAATCGTCTCTGCTTCTGTTCTATCGTTCAAATTCTCTAAGCCAAGAATCAGTCCAGATTTTGTTGGACGCTCGCTTTCGATCTTGTGTGGATTGCCGGCGATAAAAACTACGCTTCCAACAGACAACCGACCACCAACACTTGTCAAAGATCGGACCTTAAGCAACCCTTCTATACCCCAAACGCCTACAATTTTACCTACTGTCACCCAATCTGATTTAGGAGAAACACTCTGTCTTCGCTCGTTCAAACTGAAGTTCGGCAATATTTATCCGTATTGGGAAATCAGACTATCTCCAACACTGCCCGAACTGAATGCTTTACAGCTGCAACCCTCAACAAAACACGTATCGCTTGAGCTACATGCCCTTGCCTGCCAATAATTTTTCCCTTGTCTTCTTCGGCAACTTCAAGTTGATAAAGGAGTCTTCCGTCACTATTGGTCTCGGTAACTTTTACCTCGTCGGGGTTAGCTACAATCTGTTTGGCGATATATTCGACCAGGTCTTTCATTCTTCATCAGCCTTTTTGATAGTGCCCATGCTCTTCAACATACGCTCAACCGATTCCGACGGTTTAGCACCTTGACTGATCCATTTTAAAGCTTTGGGTTCATCTATATTAATTGTCGGAGGTTCAGTCGTTGGATTGTAATGACCTAGTTGGTCAACAAAGGCGCCATCCCGAGCAGCCCTTGAGTCAGCCACCACAATTCTGTAGCTGGGTTGGTTTTTTGCGCCAACACGGCGCAACCGAATTCTTAACATTTCCTATTCGCCTCCACCAGCGCAAGGCTTCTTTTGATTTATATGTTTATTTACCTTGCCTGTTAATATCATCTTATTTTTTTACTCGGCAGACCGATTCAGCATTTTTTCTAGCCGTGATTTGCGCCGTGCAGCATTATTCGGATGAATCACTCCTTTTTGAGCAGCCTTGTCTAAGGCGATTACTCCCTCCGCAACAGCTCTCTTAGCGGCATCTTCATCATCTGACAAAACAAGTTTCCTTGCATTCTTCACTAGCGTTTTTGCTCTATTCCGTATAGGCGCATTACGCTGTTGCCTTCTGATACTCACTCTGGCCGATCTTTTACTTGGCACTTTTTCAACTACCTCCAAAGATACTCAATTTCCCATTCAACTAGATGAAATTCTACTCACGCTGACTATACCTTTTACACTTTCGAGCTTCGAAAACAAACGGCTAAGCTGATCTATTCCCTGTGTAAAAACAGTGAGGGAAATCACACTTAGATCATCAATTTCTTCTGAAACGCATGAAGCTATATTAACACCTTCTTCTGATACAAGCGAGGTTACGTCCATCAATAATCCCACTCTATCCCAGGCATCTAGCTTGATTCTGACAGGGTACAGAACCTGAGTGCGTCCCCAATTTACCGGCACCAAGCGTTCACGCTCAGTCTCGGATGCTATATTGACGCAATCCTCTTTGTGCACAGTAATGCCTCTGTTACGAGTTATATAGCCAATAATTTTTTCACCGTTTATTGGGTTGCAACATTTCGCCATCCTTGTAAGAAGGTCTCCTACTCCCAATACTTGAATACCTGAGGCTGGGCTAGTAGATGGAATGGGCTGAACATTATCGTATTCATTTTTCTTATCTTGGGGTGATAATCGGCTTATGAGTTGGGGTACAGTAATCGTTCCGCTACCAAGGGCGACAAAAAACTCATCGATGTTTTTGAAGTTTGCAGCCTCCGACAATTCTTCTTCTTTGATCGATACATGTAATCTACGTACTTGTTTTTGAAAAATCTCTTGACCACGATCGATATTGGTCCTTCGCTCCTGCTTGTTGAACCACTGGCGTACTTTTTCCCTAGCTGACGCAGTTTTCACATATCCAACATTGGAGTTAAGCCAATCCAAGCTAGGTCCCTTCATCTGCTTACTGGTCATTATGCTCACAGTGTCGCCATTATTAAGATTGTAATGGAGTGGTACGAGTTTGCCATTAACTTTTGCACCAATACACCTATGACCAACATCCGTATGAATCCTATAGGCAAAATCAAGTGGAGTTGATCCAGAAGGAAGTTCCTTAAGATCACCTTTGGGAGTGTAAACAAACACTTGGTCCTGAAAAACATCTGTTTTGAAGGATTCCACAAATTCCTCAGCCCCTGTTACTTCACGTTGCCAATCCAACAGTTGCCTAAGCCACATCATTTTTTGATCAAATTTAGTATCAGTTTCTGAGTTTTCTTTATACAGCCAATGAGCTGCTATTCCATATTCTGAAACTCTGTGCATATCATGAGTTCTAATCTGTACCTCAACTGGGGATGCTCCCTCACACAAAACCGTCGTGTGTATGGACTGATACAAATTATCTTTAGGATTTGCTATATAGTCATCGAACTGGCCTGGCAGTGGCCTCCATCTAGTGTGCACAACACCCAAAGCTGCATAACAGCCTGGTTCGTCGTCAACGACAATTCTGAGCGCAAATAAATCGTATATCTCCCCAATTTCCTTATTTTGGCTAGCGTAGTTCTTGATTTTCTTGTGGATGCTATAAATGTGTTTAGGCCTACCGGTAATTTCAGCATTGATCCCAGAACTATCTAAATCTCCAATCATGAGCTGTGCAGCATTCTGTATGTATTGCTCTCTATCAACTCTTTTGGTATTGAGTAGAGACGAAATAGAGCGGTAAGCATCGGGGTCCAAGTGCTGGAAAGCCAAGTCCTCAAGACGCCATTTTAATTCCCATATACCTAACCTGTGCGCCAAAGGGGCATAGATATCAAGAGTTTCCTGAGCTATAACTAGTCTTCTTTCTTTAGGCAGTGATTTAAGTGTCCTCATATTGTGCAATCGATCGGAAAGCTTAATGAGCACTACTCTTACGTCTTCAGCCATGGTCACTAGCATTTTCCTGACACTAGACGCATGGGCAAGGCTGTCTGCCGAATCGGATAGTTCAAAATCGAATTTCTCTGTTAGGAGTTCTGTTTTGGTGAGTTTGGTTACTCCGTCAACTAGGCCTGCTATCTCTTGTCCAAACCTATGTTCTATTTCCTTAGTGCTGACTTGGCAATCCTCTATCACATCATGCAAAATCGCTGCTGAAAGGGCATTAGCATCGAGCTTTAACTCTGCCAAGAAAAGAGCAGTTTGCAGGGGGTGATCTATGAAAGGCTCGCCCGAAAGGCGCATCTGACCATAATGCGCTTTTTCGGCGAACCGATAAGCTTCATCTATCACACTAATTCGTTCTTCTGGTATATACTCTCGAGCTTTGGCTAATAATTCATCTACAACCATTTTGCCTGCACATCCCATTAGACTGCTTTAACAAAGTATATCTCTAGCTTGAACACGCCGCAATTAAAAATCAATCCGGCAAAACAGATCTCAATAAATCCTTTTATCTACTGCTACATAGTGGCAAGTGAATTTCTATAAAACACTCACGTAATGGAAACAATAAAAGCCGACACACCTATTTATAACTCAAAGGTATATGGATTCGTTTGCAAAACAGAGGTATTCTCAATTTCAGAATCTTTTCGCCTTACAATTCATTGAGTTATGATTAATACTAACATTTAATGAGATGTTGGGAGAATCTATTGCTTTTTCAGTCACCTAAAGGAACAACTGATATTCTTCCAGAAGAACAGCCCTATTGGCGTTTTCTGGAAACCACGGTTGAGGAAATCACAGAAATTTTCAACTACGATAGGATCGATACCCCCATGTTTGAAGATGCACGCTTATTTGTGCGAGGAGTAGGTCAAATAACCGATATAGTTGAAAAGGAAACTTATACTTTCGAAGATCGCGGAGGAGACTCTATAACCCTTCGCCCTGAAGGGACTGCCCCTGTTTGTAGAGCATACCTTGAAAACGGTATGCACAACCTTCCTCAACCAGTGCGACTATATTATCTTTGCCCCGTATTTCGTTACGAAAGGCCTCAAGCAGGAAGATACAGACAACACCACCAATTTGGTGTCGAAGTATTTGGTGATGGAGACTCTGCTGTTGATGCAGAGGTAATTGAAATTGGATGGAGGTTTCTAGAAAAATTCGGTATATCAGAAAAATCCCTTGGGCTAAACAGTATAGGAGACTCTGCTTGCCGGCCTGATTATATAAAACAACTTGAAATTCACTATCGTCCAAATATCAACAGTGTCTGCAGTGATTGCCGCAGACGTTTTGACCAAAACCCACTCCGATTGTTGGATTGCAAGAAACCGATATGCTCTCCCATTATACAAGCAGCTCCCCGCAGTACAGAATATTTATGCACAGACTGCCGAAAACATTGGGACACTCTATTAGTTTATCTCGAGCAGGCCGGTATCCCCCATGAAATAGATCACACTCTTGTAAGAGGTTTTGATTACTACACTCGCACCGTATTTGAAATCAAGCCTCCTGGCAGTGGGAGTCAGAGCACTATGATAGGGGGTGGTCGTTATGATGGCCTCATCGAACAAATTGGTGGCAAGCCAACACCAGGGATAGGATTCGGAATGGGACTAGAAAGAGCTATTTTAAACTTGAAAGCCCAACGATCGACCCTTCCAACAGTACCTTTCAGGAAAATGATAGTTGCCCACTTGGGAACGGCAGGAAAGAATGCAGCTGCTAAATTGGCATCAGAATTGAGACTATCTGGTAAAAGAGTTGTATTAGCGCCAGATCGCGGACTTAAAAGCCAGCTCAGATATGGGACTTCAATCAATGCAACTCATGCGATAATAATTGGAGACGATGAGATCAAAAAAAACGTGCTGACCATGAGAGATCTTGAGAATGGAGTGCAGGCTGAAATTGGACAACATGAATTGGGCAAAATATTTGAGAACAATGAAAATTAATCCTAGTTATATTGAAAAGATTGTCAACTACATCTGGATCCGCCCTATTGCGGTAGCACGTTTGGAAATATTTCTATGATCGACCAACTTGAAAGTATTGAACAACGATACCAGGAACTGGAACAGGCTATGTCTAAACCTGACGTGGCCTCCGATCACTTGAAGTTTCAGGTTCTGGCCCAAGAATACTCAGCACTCAAAAATCTTGTGTCTCTAGGTCGAGAATACAGGGACGTGATAAATGAAATAGAGAGTGTTCAGACTTTGTCACGTGACTCCTCAGACCAAGAGATTCTTTTGCTGGCTAAAGAGGAGAGCTTGAGGCTTGAAGAATTGAAGGATGAATTACAGCAAAAACTTAAAGTAGCGCTTCTGCCAAAAGATCCCAACGATGATAAAAATATAGTTATGGAGGTACGTGCAGGCACTGGAGGGGATGAGGCTGGCCTGTTCGCTAATGACCTGTTCAGAATGTACACTCGGTACGCGCAAAGGCAAGAGTGGGAAATTGAAATAGTGGATGCTAACAGAACTGGTATTGGAGCGATAAAAGAAATCGTTTATCAGATTAGAGGAAAAGGGGCTTACAGCAGGCTTAAGCATGAAAGCGGTGTCCACCGTGTACAAAGAGTCCCCGTGACAGAATCTAGTGGACGGATTCATACTTCAGCAGCCACCGTGGCGGTCTTGCCAGAGGCGGAGGAAGTGGAAGTCGAAGTAGATCCTGACGACCTAGAAATCGACATTTTTCACTCAAGTGGACACGGTGGCCAAAATGTGCAAAAAGTAGCAACTGCAATACGAATAACGCACAAACCAACAGGTATCGTTGCAATATGCCAAGACGAGCGCTCTCAAGCGAAAAATAAGGACAAAGCAATGTCCGTGCTAAGGGCGCGGATATTAGCACAAGAAGTGGAAAAGCAACAAGCCCAGGAGCGACAAGCGAGGCGCAAGCAAGTGGGGACTGGTGACAGATCTGAGCGGGCAAGAACCTACAATTTCCCACAAAACCGTATAACTGATCATCGTATTGATTTAACTAGCCACGGACTGGAAAGTGTCTTGGACGGTGAACTCGATGAAATTATTGATGCACTGATTGAACGAGAGCAAGCCGATAAGCTATCTGAAATTATGGCGTGAAAATCTCTCAATTATTGTCATGGACTCAAGATCAGCTTAGGTTTTCCACCGATGATTATTCGATCGAGGCAGAAATATTATTAAAACATGCACTGCGGATTGATAAAGTCCTCCTTTACAGTTCTCTTGACTCAGCCATCGATGATCGAGATTTCCAAGCACTTAATGCTCTCGTGCAGAGACGATTATATGGGGAACCCATATCTTACATAACTGGCTACAGAGAATTTTATGGGTTAGAACTAAAGGTTACACCTTCGGTTCTTGTACCACGTCAAGAGACCGAGTCTCTTGTAGATAAGGCTATAGAACTCCTTCAAAATAACACCACTAATGGTGATCGGACCATTGTAGATGTAGGAACAGGTAGCGGAGCCATTGCCATAGCCATTTCTAGTCAACTGTCTCTTACAAAGATATACGCAACTGACAAATATGCTTCTGCTCTTCTAGTTGCACAAACTAATGTAAAAAGACATCGATTCAGGGCTAACGTCCATCTAGTACAATGTGACCTACTTAGAGGGTTACGTGAAAAATTCGACATGATTGTTTCCAATCTCCCATATATACCGACTGATGACATACCTAAATTGCCTCAGGAGGTCCAGGCTGAACCAATACACGCATTGGATGGAGGATCTGATGGACTGGCGCTTATAGATCGGCTGATTAAACAAGCTCCACAATATCTAAAGCCTCATGGTTATTTATGCATTGAGGTATCGCCTCAACAAGTGCCTAACATCTTGTTAATGGCTTCTAATTCAATGCCGGAATGTACCACAGAGATAATCAAAGACCTTTACGGTAATGCACGTATCGTTGCTATGAGAAATCCTTTTGGACACTAGATGAGAGGATGTGACACGATCACGGAAGCGAAGACAAATTCTATGTGATCTCAAAGTTTATAAAGTAGTTAGCGTGGTCTGGTTATTGTAAGTTCAGCTCATGCCAAGCTGGTAATGCTTACCTTCTGTTTTTATCGACGGGGCTACCATGACCTCTGCATTGTGTAGTTCGCGTATGTCTTGAGCACCTACCATTCCCATACAGGCACGCAACGCACCCATTAAATTCTGGGTTCCATCGTTGAGGGCAGTAGGACCAAATAATATCTGTTCCAAACTACCCTTGACACCCACACTCACCCGGGTACCTCGGGGAAGTGCAGGGTGTGGATTGGCCATACCCCAATTATGACCCTTACCGGGAGCTTCGGATGCCTGTGCTAGCGGAGTGCCCAACATAACGGCATCAGCACCGCAAGCAAAGGCCTTGCACAAATCACCACCAGTCCTAATGCCTCCGTCAGTTATTATAGGAACATACCTGCCAGTTTCCGCATGGTAAGTATCACGCGCAGCCGCACATTCCAATGTTGCCGTCACCTGCGGCACGCCCACTCCGGTAACTTCTCTTGTAGTACAGGCCGCACCTGGCCCTACACCTACCAAAACACCGTGTATCCCCGTCCGCATCAACTCTAAAGTAACATCGTAAGAAACACAGTTACCAACTAGAACTGGGACCCTTATTGTTTCTAGCAAATCAGAGAAAACGAGTCCTCTCTTGCTACTGGAAATATGTCTGGCAGTTGTAACTGTAGACTGTACTACCACAACATCTGCCCCAGCTTCAACGGCTAACGGAGCTAGATTTTTGGTACTTGCCGGAGTAACCGAAACCGCACAATTAGCCCCATGCCTTTTTATATCTTGAACACGGGATCCTATAAACTCTTCATTAACTGGAGGAGCGTATAGCTGCTGCAGCAGAGCAGTAACATCATTTTGCGGAGTTTCTGCTACCTGAGCTAGAACATCTTCTGGATTTGCATATCTTGATTGAACACCCTCCAAATTCATGACGGCCATTCCGCCCAAACGATCCATTTCACAGGCAAAACTGGGGGAAACTATTGCATCCATTGCGGAGGCGAGAACCGGAACACCCAGGGTAAGACCATCAATCGAGAATTCAATGTTAGTCATTTCCGGGTTAACAGTAACAACCCCAGGGGCGATCGACACTTCATCAAAACCATAGGCCCTACGAATTTCTTTAACCTGGGTTTCTCCCATAGTTTCCTCTAACAGCATCTGATTCGAAGAATATATCAGACGCTCCCATAAGAGTTCAAGTCTACAAACAGCAGATTTCGCCGAAGTCATAATCTACTCATAAAATCAAAGCCTTTTGTCTAAGGCGTTGTGCAGGGAAGTCCCAACAGACATTTTTTAAGTTAAAATACGTACAACTTGATGATTAATAACCGGTGATTTGAAAACTCCGAATAGGCAAATCAATTGAAAATAGAGCAGTCCATCAAAAATTTGGGTACAAAGCTTGGTTTCGATCTTATAGGCATTACTACAGCTAAACCCTTTGTTAGGGACGAAAATGCGGCACTTAAAAGGGTCCGGCAAGGACTTATGGATGGGTTACCTTGGTACACTGAAGAAAGGGTCCAAAAAGCAAATCGGCCCACAACCCTGCTTCCAGAGGCTAAATCAATAGTTTCGCTCGCGATTAGTTACTTCACTGGTGAATCTGAAACAGATCACGATAGAGTGACCGGAAAAGTTGCCCGCTACGCATGGGGAGATGACTACCATCTCGTGATAAAAGAACGGTTAGATAAATTCGTAGATGGACTACCCGCTATAGCCGGAAGACCAGTAAAAACACGAAGATTCGTGGATGATGGCCCCATGAATGACCGCGCAGCCGCAGAAAGGGCCGGTATAGGTTTTTTTGGCAAGAATACCAATATACTGACACCCAGCCATGGTTCATGGGTGTTCCTCAGTCAAGTGATAACCGATTTGGAATTGAAGCCAGATCTACCCCTTTCCAAAAACTGCGGTGATTGCGTGAGATGTATTGATGCCTGCCCCACCAACGCAATTGTTGCACCCTACACAATAGACAATCGACGATGTATTTCTTTTTTCACTATTGAACTCAGGGGACCTATACCAATTGAGATGAGGCCCCTGATTGGTGATTGGGTATTTGGTTGTGATATATGCCAAGATGTTTGCCCGGTCAATAGGGAAATCAAATTCAGTACAGAGGTTTATTTCCAAAAAAGACGTGGTTTCGCCGCACCAGAATTACTTCCGTTGCTAGAGATAGATGACAACGCATTCTCGCTGAAATTCAGAAATAGTGCAATTAAACGAGCCAAAAGAGTTGGGTTACAGAGAAATGTTTGTGTCGCCCTTGGGAATATTGGTGACCCCAGTGCAATTCCTGCTCTATCCAAAGCACTCAACGAAGCTGATCCTTTGGTGAAAATGCATGCCGCATGGGCTCTAGGGCGTATCGGCGGCAAACAATGCAACGACCTTCTTGAATGTGCGCTCCTATCTGAATCTGAGTCAGATGTAATTACCGAAATAGAATCAGCATTGTTTAAGCTAAATGAAATACACAGCTAGGAAATATCACGATGCATCAAAATAATTAACAGGAAAATTATAGTGATTCAGTTACAAGCTTGACAAGATTACATGCAAGAACTAGCTTGTAGTATCTGTTCATTGTGCCTAAGCTTTCTGCAAAGGAGGGTTTGGTGTTTCCGAATTCAGTATTCCCTAAATCAAACAGGCCTGTCGCTGTAGGAGTGAATGGGATGGTGTCTTCCGCCCACCCACTAGCATCACAAGCCGGTCTCAAAATGTTGATGGATGGCGGTAATGCCATTGACGGCGCAATTGCAACGGCCGCGACGCTCAACGTTGTTGAACCATACATGTCCGGATTAGGTGGCATAGGTGTCGCACTCATATACGTAAACAAAGACGATAAAGTCAAAGCACTCAATTTCTCAGGTAGAACAGCTAAAGCAGCCTATTCGGATCAATTCACTGAAGAATCCAAAGGATCTGGCATAAAATCAGCGTTAATACCAGGCAATGCGGCAGGGTGGTTAACTATGCATAAAGAATATGGCTCTTTAGACATTGAGCAGATATTTAAGCCTGCTATTAATTATGCCCAAAACGGATTTCCGATAACCAGCCTAAATAGCAAAATCATGAATTCTGCAACCCAAAAGCTTTCAGAATTCCCGTCTGCTTCTCTAATTCGTCGACATGACAACAAATTACCAGAGCCTGGCTCCAAACACTTTTTCCCTGAACTTGCAGAGTCGCTTAGAGCATTGACCAGAGGAGGGATGGAGTCTTTCTATCAAGGGGAAATGGCCGAAAAGATCGTAAATGGCAACAAAGACTTGGGGGGAATATTCACACTGCAAGACTTCGCTGAATACGAGGCTGAGTGGCAATCACCGATCAGTATCAATTACAAAGGCTATGAAATTTATACTACCAAGCCAAATTCCAGTGGGTTCCAGATCCTCCAAACACTTAAAACCATTGCAGGATTCTCCGAGCCAATGGTTTTTCAGCACCCTGAAACACTACATCTAATGGCCGAATCAATAAAGCTGGCCGCAACTGACCGAATAGCGTACGGCGGCGACCCAGAACACACTGATATTCCCGTATCTGGTTTAATATCTGAATCATATGCTGTTCATCAGCGAGCAAGAATATCCCCGGACAGGGCGTCTGGGGTGTCTGGAGAACATTATGCAAGAGAGGTAGCTGACGGTGCCTTGCAACCTGGTAATCCCAAAGATTACGACGGCGGTATGACAACTCATTTCTCTGTAGCAGACAGAGATGGTAACGTTGTCTCAGTGACTCAGACTCTTGGAGCAGGATTTGGTTGCGGTGCTGCTGTTGGAGATACAGGGATATTCCTTAATAACATGTGTTACTGGTTCGACTTGGATGAGAATAGCCCAAACAGAATTGGCCCTTCAAAGCGAGTTGATTTCGTGGTGGCTCCTACTCAAACCTTCAGAGGCAGGGATTTTTTCCTTAGTATGGGGACTCCTGGAGGATGGGGAATATTGCAAACCACGCCTCAGTTCCTCACCAACGTATTGGATTACGATATGAACGTACAAGAAGCTATTGAAGCTCCGAGAATGCGGTGTCCAGAAGGCGCAAAACTTCACATGGAAGAACGCTTTCCCCCCCACGTTAGGCAGGCCCTGGAAATCAAAGGACATGACGTAGTTGTATTAGAACCCTGGTCAATGTCAGTTGGTGGTGCTCAGGGGATTGCAATCAATATGGAGTCTGGTGTTTATCAGGGTGGCGCAGACCCAAGACGAGATGGAGTAGCGATAGGTATATAATAGGTAATCATGTCAAAAAACACCGTATTTATTACTCGCCGAAGAGTCCCCGATGCCGTCTCCATGCTCGAAAATTTCTGTGAAGTCAAAGTATGGGAGGAAAACTATCCGCCACCTAAAAATACTTTAATCGAGCATCTACAAGATTGTCAGGGTCTACTAGCGGAAGCTGACGATTTAATTGATGTTGACGTTCTCCAAGCAAGTAATTCTCTCAAAGTAGTGTCCAACAGAGCAGTAGGAGTAGACAATATAGATGTTGAAGCCGCAACTAAGATTGGCATTGCTGTCGGCAATACTCCAGGGGTATTGCACAAAACATGTGCGGATTTCACTTTCGGCCTCATATTATCCTGTGCACGTCGCATAGCCTTCGCAGATAGAAAAGTGCAAAGAAAAAACTGGAAAATATTTGATCAGATGCCTTATCTAGGGAGCGATGTGCACCACGCAACTCTGGGAATTGTGGGTTTTGGTAGCATAGGCCAAGAAGTAGCAAAAAGAGCCTCTGGATTCGAGATGCGAGTCCTATACCATTCTCGCACAAGGAAAACTCAGCCAGAAAAAGAATTAGGTGTGGAGTGGAGCCCTAGTATTGATTATTTACTTGCCGAATCAGACTTCGTTTCTCTTCACGTGCCACTCAACAACCAGACTCACCACCTGATAAGCGAGCGGCAGTTCAAATTGATGAAGCGAGGATCTTTTCTAATCAACACCTCCCGTGGAAAAATCGTCGACTCAAAATCTTTAAAAACTGCGCTCTCAACAGGAATTCTTGCTGGAGCAGCTTTAGATGTAACTGATCCAGAACCAATTCCCTTTGAAGACGAACTACTCAGTATGGATAACGTTTTGATCACCCCACACATATCGAGTGCTAGCACTGCCACCGTGGAAGCCATGGGAATAATGGCTGCACAGAACATAATCTCTGCTCTAACTGGACAAAAAATGCCTTCTTGTCTTAACCCACAGGTATTTTAGACAGCCATCTATTTTACTCGATATAAATTCATTCACTTCATTTTCAACTATCAAGAGCAACATTTACTGTGTCTGAGGACATATTGGTAAATGATAGAATCTTAAAGCTTGCGAAAAAAGCTATTTAGTCAACACTTGGATCGTTGTTTGAGCGGAAACCTAAATTCAAAACACAAAATATTCTACGGGTGGTGGATTGTACTGGCCGGTGGAATCGGAATGTCATTGTCTGCCGGTATAACATTCCACGGATTTGGAAATTTCGTAATACCACTTTCAAACGAATTTGGATGGAGCAGGACAACAATATCAACAGTAATTTCCATCGGGAAATTACAATCAGGGATTTTCGGACCTTTGGAAGGTTGGGCTGTTGACAAATTTGGCCCTAGGCGCCTGATGTTTATAGGTATTCCAATTCTAGGATTAGGATATGTTCTATTAAGTACTATCAACACTTTGGCTGCTTTTTACGTGGTATACCTTTTGCTTATTACCCTGGGGTCAAATTTAAGCATGGGTATGCCCATAATTGCCTCAGTGGCAAATTGGTTCAAAAAACGAAGAGGTTTGGCTTTTGGATTGGCATGGTCTGGGGTCGGGCTAGGAGGACTTTTTGTACCTCTTATTGGTTGGATGGTAGACCAATTTGGATGGAGAGACACATCGTTATACATAGGTATAGGGCTATCAATAATCGGGTTCCCCATTGCATCTGTAATACGGCACAAGCCTGAACAATATGGGTACCTTCCTGATGGTGAATCTCATCCAAATAGAGAAAATAAAACAGCCGCCGAAGTAGATATGCGCTTAGAACGAGAAGGTGATTTTAACGCTAAAGAAGCCCTAAGGTCTACCGCCTTCTGGCTTATTAGCCTTTCGATAGCTGCTCGGATGTTATCCAGTAGTGGGCTTGCCCTCCACATGATCCCATATCTTAGCGGATTGGGTGCATCTACCATTGGTGCGGCAACATTGGCAGGATCAGTCAGCTTAATGAGCATTCCTGGAAGGTTTGGTCTTGGTCTTCTTAGCGATCATATCAATTCTAGATATCTTATGGCAGTATGCCTTGCAGCTATAACTGCTTCATTCATGTTCATCTCTCAAGCATCCACCATTATCGGCACCATACCCGCATTGATGATTTATGCAGTTGCGCAAGGAGGTGTCGCTGTTATCCCTCAAACTATGCTCGCTGACTACTTCGGTCGTAATTCATATGCCACGATTCAAGGACTCAGAGGATCAATACAAATGGTTGGAGTGCTGGGAGGGCCTATACTGGCTGGTTATATTTTTGATAAGACCCAATCATATAAACATGCGTTTGAATTATTTGCTATTGCCACTGCCATTTCTATGGTACTAATGCTTATGGCAAGTCCTCCACAAAAAAGGAAAACCAATACTTCTCCGAAAAGTTTAACTGGTCCCAACTTGTAATTGATTATCAAAACAACTCGACTAAACACATAAAAAATTGTTATCATGTAACAGATTTAATACTTAGCAGGCCTAGTGTTATACTGGGTTTATCTAAAATTCGCTAGAAAGTTGACTTACTAGGGTCTATGCGTTAGTGGCCACGTGTGGTAGGCTCTTCTCGGACACTAACCTTCGGACTCGTATGTATTGTAGGAGGAAGACACGCAGCATGACCAAGCTAAAGCTAGGCATTCTAATTGCAGTAGTGTCGCTCGCAACGGTCCCCTTTGCTCTGGCTCAGGCACAGACAGCTACCGATTCTGTCGGTACAGCAACAATATGGGATGACTCAGCGCTGAGCGATGCTGTAACTTACGCCTTGACAGATATTCCACAACCGCCCGATGGAACAGAATACGTGGCGTGGCTGGTGTCTGCCGATGGCAGCGCAACACTCAACACAGGCGCAATGACTGTTGACGAGGAGGGAGCAGTCTCTCACGTGTTTGACAGTAGCAACGCTCGATACACAGGTGCTAACCTGATATCAAGCTATAATAAAGTTGTAATTACCACAGAGGTATCAGGTTCCAATGCTGATGCCATAGGTGGCACAAACGTTTATTCTAGCGAGATAGATGCCGATACGATCAAAAGTGTTCGGCACCTTATCTCCGCATCCCCATCCAACTCGAATGCGGGTTTGCTTACTGATCTGAAAACTCAACTAGATGTTGCAAGTGCCAGCGCAAGTAGCGCTAATAATGCTACTTCCTTGGCTGATGTGTTAAAACACACTCAGGCAGTAATAAATGTTATCGAAGGCAGTGCAGGTTCGAATTATGACCTCTCTTACGACGCTGATGGTTTCGATGCAGACCCTGGTGACGGCGTGGGAATAATAGAGTATTCTTTGCAAAGTCAGACACATGGAGACCTAACAGGTTCGGCGCTTGTAGGAGTTAACGCCGGGAATGTCGAAAGTTGGTCTGAAAGTGCTCGGGATGCAGCGTTAACTGTACTTACTCAAACAGATGTGGCCATCGCAAAACTTCCCCTCGCGAGTGCGATAGGATTTTTAAATTCAGCTAAATCTGGATTGGACGCTGACTCTGACGGCTCAGTAGCATCTGTATCTGGTGAAGGCGGTGCAGATCAAGCATATGTGGAAGCCCAATTGGCTGCCACTTTCAACCTTAGCGCTTCCGCTGTTGAGGAGCCCGCACCCACTGCTACTCCTAAACCTGATCCTACTCCAAGGCCGCGGGCGACAGCCACACCTGTTCCGACCGCGACGCCAGTACCAGTACCTCCTACGGCAACTCCTATGCCTGGTGTTGGTATAGCCCTGCCTAACGTTGGTGAACCAGCCGTTCCTTTGATTTCAAAGCTAGTGCTTATAGGTTCGGTCTTGCTATTAATTAGCGGCGGAGCATTAGTAGTTCGCAGCAGAAGATCAGGCTCAAGGGCGTAAAGAGACACAACGCACGAAAGCGTAAGACAAAAAGACCGCGCTATTTTACGATGGCGCGGTCTTTTTGTTTAGTCTATACCAATATAAAAAAGGCAACTAAAACAAAATCAGAACCACATAGAAACAACTTTGTCTCCTACAGATATTTCTAAATTACAGACTCTAATGGCTAATCGTGTAATTGGTCACCGCATTATCTATAGAGATATACTCGATTCCACTATGAACGAAGTTTCTAGACTAGCGGAAAGCGAGAAACCTGAAGGGACAGTAGTGATCGCAGGACTTCAGACCGCTGCAAGAGGCAGATTCAATAGAAAGTGGATATCACCAAAGGGAGTCAATTTGCTGTTTTCAGTGTTACTAAAGCCTAGTCAGGCACACTTATCTCAAATAAACATGGCAGCTACTATAGCAGTATCAAATACAGTCAGGAAGTTTACAAAGCTCCAACCGACCATTAAATGGCCCAATGATGTTCGGTTAAGATACAGAAAAGTGGCTGGGATTTTGATCGAATCTACGTTTAAAGGGCAATCATTACAATATTCCGTATTGGGGATAGGTATAAATGTGAATTTTGTGACATCAGCGTCACTAGAAATATCTGATACTGCAACCAGTATGCTAATTGAATCGGGTCAACAATATGATCTTATAAAAATACTCGGTTCCACTATAGAAACTTTAGACGATCTGTATGCCAGAATATCTAAAAATGAATCTCTAGTGGAAGAATGGGCATCTGAATTGGATACATTAGGTCAGACAATACGATTAGAATCTCAAGGCAACGTGATTGAGGGTACTGCTGAATCTGTTGATAGGCAGGGCAATTTAGTCCTCAGAAAAAAAGATGGTTCTGTTTTTACTGCTGTGGCTGGTGAGGTAACCCTGCAGACTAAAAACGATACATATTCGGAGAATACACGATGCTGAATCAACTTAACTTAGATGGAAAAAACATCGTCATTACTGGAGCAGGCACCGGGCTGGGCAAGCAAATGGCTTTATCTATAGCAAAAGCCGGTGGGAATTTAATGCTCGCAGCAAGAAGAATGGATCGGATCATGGAAGTAGCCGATCAAGCTAAGGACTCTGGAGTAAAAACACTAGCATATTCCGCAGATCTCACAGACACTGATCAAGTAGTCAGTTTATTTAAACATGCGCTTGACGAATTCGGCCATATCGATGTTCTTATAAACAATGCTGGGATAGTTAGAGGACAGGCTTCCGTTCCGATATGGGAGATCTCTGATACGGATTGGAATGTAGGTATTGAGACCAATCTGTCGACAGCATTTTATTGTTCCCGAGCAATAGCAAAGCACATGGTCGACAGAAACAAAGGTAAGATCATAAATGTTTCTTCCGGTTTCGGACTCCGAGGAGGTAGGGACAACTATATGTATTCGGCTGCTAAAGGTGCAATATTGCAACTGACTCGCACATTAGCCATCAGTCTGGGCAGGTATGGTGTAACTAGCACTTGCATAGTACCTGGCTTCATTCCAACGGAGGGAACCTCAACACTCAAAGAAACACAGCCGAAAAATGAATTTATTCCTGTTGGGAGAGTAGGCATGCCTCATGAAATTGGCCCCGTAGCTGTGTTTTTAGCATCAGATAGCTCCAACTATATGAATGGTGAGATTTTCGCTATTGATGGTGGCGGACTAGCTGGAGGCTACGCTCCCACCGGTTACGCTCCAAATATCGATCTCCGTCCTTAATCAATTTTTGCTAAGTATACTTCCAACTACTAGGAGAACCAAATGCCTATACCTGATGAATGGAATCTCGATGGCAAAGTCGCTTTTTTAACTGCAGACAAGAGAGGTTGGACTCCATACTTGGCCATTGCACTGTCTGAAGCTGGCGCACAATTGGCAGTTGTTGGGAATACATCATCAGACGCGAATCAGGCTTACAACATGGTTATAGCGAATGGGGGAAATGCTTTGGAGATAAAGGCTGATATCACCAATATTAATGATATCGAATCTGCCATTAACCAAACAGTAACCAAATTTGGCTCGCTAGACATCCTTGTAAACAATGCACAACTTGAATTTGGCAAGTCATTTTCAGAAGTGTCCGAAGAAGAATGGCTAACATTGATGAATTTTAACGTTACATCTCTGTTCCGTTTATGCAAATCTGTAGGCGAAGTAATGAGTGAGAATGGCGGAGGCCGTATCATCAATATTAGTTCTGGTTTAGCGGTAAGAGGTCTTTGGAATTCAGTACCTTTGTGTACTGCATACGGTGCTGTAAATCAATTTACTTCAAGTCTTGCATTGGAATGGGCTCACCGCAACATCCGTGTTAACGGAATTGGAGCTGGATGGTTTTCAACAAATCGCGCAACAGCTTCAGACGATTCAGAGCTCCTCGTAAGATACCTGCCACTACGTAGGAAAGGCCATCCGGAAGACCTGTCTGGACTGTTGATTTACCTTTCTTCTGATGCTTCCGATTTTGTGACTGGCCAGACTATATTCATAGATGGTGGAGCACTTGCTCACGCATGAAAATATTCGCAGTACGAGTGGCCCTTGCTCTATCTACCTACATATTGATTGGAATTACAGTGCTGACCTTAACATCTGCTGAATTAGGGTCATTAAAATAAGCGCAACCATGGGTGAAAGATCCAACATCCCCAAATTAGGTAATATCCTCCTAATGGGCCCAAGTACCGGTTCTGTTATACCGTGAACCAGTACAGCAATAGCATAGAACGGACTATCACGATTCACTGAAAACCAAGAAAGAATGACCCGAGCCAATATGGCTAACCAAAAAACTAGGATCAGTAAATTCACAAATTCAACAATCAAGCGTGTCACTTCAGTCACCCAAAAGTTTAGTTTTTTGGTAAGCTGAATTAACAGCATGTATCACTGTTCCTCTAAAACCTGCCTGCTCCAATGAGGATAGCCCTGCAATGGTTGCGCCAGCAGGAGAGGTAACAAGATCTTTCAGCTGGCCTGGATGCATTCCAGACTCTCTGAGTAATTCAGCACTGCCTAAAACTGTCTGCAAAACAAGTGTCCTCGACAGTTCTCGAGATAAACCAATATTAACTCCCGCATCAATCAATGCTTCTATAAACAAGAACACATATCCAGGCCCGCAACCACTTATTCCGGTGGCCATATCAATGGTTTTTTCGTCATCGACATAAATCTCTTCCCCGAAGGAACCTATAATATTTTGAGCTTGCTTTAAAGATGAACTTACAACTTGAGGTGTTGCCGTCCATACGCTTACTCCAGATCCTATCTGAGCAGGAGTATTTGGCATCACACGAATAACGGCTTTATGATCCAAACTGGCCACAAGTGTTTCAATATTGATTCCTGCCATTATGGAAATTATCGCCTGCTGTGAATTAATCAATGATGACACGTCACTCATTACAATCTTTGCGGTTTGAGGTTTTACGGCCAATACCACTATTTTAACGGCAGAAAGTCCTTTGTACCCATCTACAGCTTTTACACCATATTGTTCACTCAAATATGAACGACGACTCTCAATAAGTTCACTTACTCCAATTTCATCAGGAGACAAAATCTTTGCATTCAATATACCATTGATCATCGCCTCGGCCATCGCGCCCCCGCCAATAAACCAGATACTCATCGTGTCGCACCCTCCAGTAACTAATACTATATCAAATCCAGTTTATGGCAGCAGTGAATCACTTGCCAAAGAAATTGCCACTTTCGTAGCCTCTTTTAGACTTTCGGATTCCGCAATACCTTTACCTGCTATATCAAATGCAGTTCCATGATCGACTGAAGTCCTAACAAATGGAAGACCCAGATTTACGCTCACGCTTTTCGCCCAATCATGGACTTTAATAGGTATATGTCCTTGATCATGATACATCGCCAACACGGCATCAAATTTACCATCAATCGCTTGATTAAAAATGGTGTCTCCAGGGATCGGTCCTGCTGCATTTATCCCCAATGAGATAGCTTCTTCAATGGCTGGTGTTATTTGAAGTTCTTCCTCATCTCCCATTAAACCCCCATCACTAGCATGAGGATTCAATGCGGCAACCCCAATCCTAGGTTTCGGAAATCCCCACTCCTTAAAACTTTGTTCAGTCAGGCATATTTTTGCAAGAACATTTTGCTTTGTAACAAAATCAGCCACCGTTCTGATAGATTTATGAGTAGTTAGGTGCACAACTCTCAGTTGTCTAGCCATTAGCATTGTTGCAACTTGCTTAGCGTTAGTTTGACTCTGGAATATTTCCATGTGACCTATGTCTGAGAAACCTGCTAGCTTACAAGCTTCCTTGTTGATCGGAGCAGTAACAACAGCTTGTATTTGACCGGAGGCTGCGAGTTCACCCGCTTTCAAAATCCATTCGACTGAAGCCTTGCCACCTTCTTTGGACACGCAACCATAGTTAATGCCAGAAAAATCTAAATTTTGGATGTCTAACACATCTATAGTGCCCGGTTCTCCAATTACATTGCTAATGTCTTGGACACTTCTCACAAGTAAATTGATCCTAGAAATTCTTATCGCATCATTGATCGCCTCTGTGTTTCCTACAACAAAGGGATTACATCGTTCGTAGACTTGGGCGTCTATAAATGATTTCGCTACAATTTCAGCTCCAATGCCAGCAGGATCGCCCATGGTGATCGCCAAAAACGGTCTGTCTTTCATAAAGCTATTCCAAACCATCCGGGCATCTTGTGCACCAAATCTTGGTTGAAGGCAAGTCTGAACTCCGAACACAGGGAGACGTATGGGTATATGACTGCAGACGAGGGAGCCCGAGGGATGCGGACCCCCTCAAGGATGCAGTACCCGTTGGAGGATACGGGTCTGTTGTCATATGGTATTGGAACCAAAAAAATCATTCACACTTAGTGTATCCACAATCAAGGCAAGTAATACATCCTTCCTGGTGTATCAGAGACCCCGCACACTTAACACATTTATCGCCTGTGGTAGTCGATATGGCTCGTTTCTCAGTGTCAGAAGACTTAAACAGTCCAAGTTGTTCAGTACGTACAGATTTATCTATTGCCTGAACGGTACCACCATCTGACAGATGTTGCTTCAATACAAGAGAAACCGCGTCTTCAGCTGACCGGACTAAAGTACCTCCATCCCAAACTGGACAGCAAGTAATGCCCTGTAAATGCTCAACAACTTGATTAGGATCAACTCCTGACCTTAGAGCCATCGATACCAATCTAGATATCCCATCTAAGTGGGCTGCATCACAACCACCAGCTTTACCATGAGTGGTGAAAACCTCGAACGGTCGGCCATCCTCATCAAAATTTATGGTCACGAACATATTACCGTGACCAGTACGAACTCGATCAGTTACTCCCTGAATCGATGTAGGTCTTTGTCTCGGAACCAAGAAATCATTTTGTTCTTTTTGAGGTATCTCTGTCTTGCCAGTTTCCAAAACTTGCATAGACTTTGAACCGTCTCTATAGACTGTTACTGCTTTACAACCCGTCTCCCAAGCAGTTTTATATGCATCAGATACATCTTCTACCGTTGCAGTATTTGGAAGGTTTATCGTTTTTGACACAGAATTAGTTACATGTTTTTGCCATACAGCTTGCATTTTTACATGTGCTTCAGGACTAATACCCATGGACGTTCTAAAACCAGAAGAGTCCAGCCCATTTTCGCTAAATATTTTTTCAGCGTCTTCAGAATTATCTGCAAGCTTGGACAAAATCTCCTTAACAGAAGCTTCATCATTATCAAGCTTATCTTTGAGGACCTCCCACACAGAAGCAGGTGCATCTAGCAGCCTTGAGCTAGTACCTTCGTGATCCTCCCATAAAACATTGGACCACCAAGCTACGGCAAAATGAGGTTCTATACCGCTGGAGCAACCAGCCAATCTACTAATCGTGCCAGTTGGTGCTATTGTAACAACACTGGAATTCCGAACTGGTGGCAACCCACGACCAGGCAGAGCAGAATTTTCATATTCAGGAAATGCTCCCCTCTCCTTGGCTAACGACGCTGATTCATCCCATGCGGTTTCTTTTATAAATTTGGCTACCTTATCAGCCAACTCAAGTGCTTGTTCAGTATCGTAAGGTACGCCCAATTTCACCAAAGCATCTGCCCAACCCATCACGCCTAAACCTATACGTCTAGTAGCCAGGTTAACCTCTCGCAACTTAGGCAAAGGGAAGGTATTAACCTCGATGACATCATCCAAAAACCTGACAGCTGTACGAGTCGTTAATTCCAGATCATCCCAATCAAAATCGCCACCAGATACATGCTTGTATAGATCTATGGAACCGAGGCAACAATTACCATAGTCTTCCAAAAATTCCTCTCCACAAGGGTTAGAAGTCTCTATCAAGCCTAACTGAGGATTAGGAGCAGTTTCCCAAACCCTGTCTATGAAGACAACTCCCGGGTCACCAGTTTTCCAGGCTGATTCAGTTATTTCATTCCATAATTCACGAGCAGACACGTGATCTACAACATCATTGGTTGGTCCATCTCCTGAGTCTCTCGGCGTGATTAGAGGCCACTGATCATCATTATTAACTGCCTCCATAAAAGCATCCGTTATCTGTATAGAGATATTGAAATTTTGAAGCGAATCGTCGTCGTCTTTACAATGAATGAATTCCTGTATATCCGGGTGACTATCTCTAAGTTGGCCCATATGGGCACCTAGCCTGAAAGCACCTTGCGTGAGAGTAGCACCAACAGCAGAATACAACTTCATTACTGCTATTGGACCACAAGCTTGGCCATGAGTAGTTGAGATAGGATCACTTTTCGGCCTCAGTTTGGAGAATCCAAACCCGATCCCACCACCCCATTTTTCTATCATAGCTGCGTCATGTGCTACTTCCATTATTGAATTCATGTCATCGTTGGGAGAAACTACGAAACAGGCTGAGAGACATCCACGACCGGTTCCTGCATTAACCAAGGTCGGAGAATTCGGCAAAAACTTTAGAGAAGATATCATTTCATAAAATCGTGCCTGCCATTCCTTTCTTACATCTTCCTTCTCAGCAATAGCCACGGCACCTGACACTCTGTGAAATAGCCCATCGGCAGTTTCAATGACATTTCCTTCGTTATCTTTTCTGAGATAGCGTTTCTCTAAAATTACTTTTGCGTTATCTGAGAGCTGGGATTCTTGTGAAGACTCGCCTGCAAGACTTTCTCTGACTGCGGTCTTAAGTTGTTCCGGCATTCCAGAAGATTCAATCGCCTCAAACACATCTCCGAGTACGAATTGACGACTATCCGATTGGCCCGACTGGCCCGAATTTTTTGTGGTCACCATACTAGCCTCCTGGCTGTGACATTTTTTTATCCTCGACAGTTACACTACTGAATCCTGCAGAAGAATGTATATTTCTGCTGATACCTCTAAGCCAATCCATGCTTAGTTCTCTTTCTTTTGACTCTAATATTACGACGAGAGTTGAATTCCTCAGATTGATCTTCCAAAAAGGATAATTGATTCCCATCCTTGATATCTTCTACTGGATCTAATAGAGAGTCGATCTCTGCTTTAAAACTCTCAAGATCTTTAAAGTCTCTATACACACTGGTGAACCTAATATATGCAACCCAGTCTAGCCTCTTGAGCCTTTCCATAACCAATTCTCCTATGGATTTTGCCCTGACTTCTGTTTTACCAATATCAAATATCTGAGCTTCGATATCATCGGTGATTTTATCTATAGCGCCAAGTTGAATAGGCCTTTTAGCACAAGCCATCGACATACTAGACCACAGCTTATCCCTATCGAATTCCTCTCGCCTACCATCATTTTTTACTACCAATACCGAGACTGCTTGTGCACTCTCATAGGTGGTGTAGCGCAAGCCACATCTAAAACATTCTCGCCGGCGCCTAGTGCCTTCTGCGGCGTCTCTAGAATCAATAACCTTGGAATCTTTATCGTTACAAAAAGGACAAATCAATTTTTACCACTCTCCACTTGTACAAACACAACCCATCGTGCAGGAGGACAACGATAGCACTACATATTGGGGGAAGTCAACAATCCAAATGGTCATTTATTTACAATTTTTCCTCCGAATACTACATCCCATAACAGCTCATTAAAACGTTGGTGTCCATGAAAACTTACTTAGTGAACACTAAGGCTATTAAATATGTATTGACATGCTTAAATGCTATCTTTATTGTTTGAGTACAAACCATATCTATTGAAGATCGGAGATGGCCCATGACTAAAGCTGGAGGAGGAGGATTGGTATTTATCGGAATTCTGATAATCATAGCCGGTTTCATAATTCTGTCACCTTTCATAGACTGGCTAATAACAGTTATTGGCTGGATGATGATTCTTGCTGGTTCTGCAGTAGGTATCTCTGGACTCATAAAAATGTTTTCAGGAAACAAAACATGAATCTATTAGTGCCAGTTTCATTGGATAGGAGGTAGGTGTTATGGGTGTACTTTCAAGAATGTCCACCGTGGTTAAATCAAAGATGAATAGAATTCTCGATAACGCTGAGGACCCTCGAGAAACTCTAGATTTTGCTTACGAGAAGCAGATGGAAATGCTTAAGAAAGTAAAACGTGGAGTTGTAGAGATGGTCACTACAAAACGACGTATTGAACAACAAGCATCTAAAGTACGAGAAAATATATTAATGCTCGACAAGCAAGCTTCACAAGCTCTTAATGCTGACCGGGAAGACTTGGCGAGAGTGGCACTGCAACGGAAACAAGCTTCGCTCATCGAATTGGAGGGGCTTGATGAACAAATCTCGAATTTGGAATTGGAACAACAAAAGTTGACCCAGTCTGAACAACGGCTCCAGGCGAAAGTTCAGGCTTTCAGGACCAAAAAAGAGATTACGAAAGCTCAATACAATGCTGCTCAAGCGCAGGTCAAGATTGGTGCAGCATTGTCTGGGCTTTCAGAAGAGATGGGAGACGTATCAATAGCAATTGAACGAGCTGAATCAAAGACTGAAAATATGAGGGCAAAAGCTGGTGCAATAGACGAATTAGCTGAGGCTGGGGTCCTTGATGACTTTTCTGGTCGAGATGATCCAGTGGGAAGCGAGCTTGCCCAGCTCACAGCAGATCAAAATGTGGAAGATGAGTTGGCTACTCTTAGAAAATCTTTGACATCTGGTGAAAAGAAATCACTATCGGAGGGAGATTTATGATAGTAAGAATTTTAACTGAAGGTCAATACAATCTCCCCAGTGAATATTTAGACGAATTAAATACGATAGATAACCAAATAGTGGATCTAGTAGCAAAAAATTCTCGTAGTGAATTTGGGTCTATGATCGCAAGTATGCTGAATTTGGTGCGGGAAAAAGGCACACCCGTGCCAATTGACGAGATGGTCGAGTCAGATATAGTGCTACCCGAACCAGATATAACACTGGATGAAGCAGCAGAATTATTCACTGGCGAAGGCATAGTGCCTGACTAACACATATATCTAACTATTCTCCCTGCCCAATGCGATTAAATCTTCCCAACTACGTTGGCTCGACATTTTGTGGTACTTAAGGTCCCCTCATTTCCTTAATGTCCTCAATCAAGGTTTCAAAATACGAAACATTGGTGGACATCACCTTCCACTGTTCAACCCCTTCATGTTGTATCTCGAAGCCAACCTTGTGACACAAATTCCTGCTAACGGTTTCTGAACAGTAGCCAACCTTTGGTGATGAGTTTGAAATCAAATGAATAAAAACATGATGAACCAAGTTTTCTATCAATTTGACTTTGTCTATCATCTGGGACTTGCGCAGGAATTCCAACGCAGATTCTACTTCCTATTCTGAGGGACAATCTAAAGCAATTATCTCGTCTGCGCCGCCATTCGAAAGGACAAAGCCACCAACAGCAACAATACATACTTGCGGCATAAATCTTGAAAGCTGGTTAACTATACATCCATCGTGCACTAGTCCAAATTCCAACAAGAACATTTCTGCCCTCCTAAATTTGGTCTTTATTCATAGTTATTCTGTGTGGGTATATTTCAGTTAACACAAGGGTGATTTAAACAACCTGCTTGCTCAATTTGGGATAACAATGCATTAGGCTAATCATAAATGAAAAGCCTACGGGAATCTGATATATTTTCTTACGTATGAATTTATATGCTACTCAACTTCGCCTCTTAATGAGTTTAGGCAAATATGAAAACTGTCGGTCATAACAAAATACTTAAATCTCTTAGGAATGCTGAGCAGAAAGGCAGACTTGCACATGCCTATATGCTCACTGGACCATCTCAGATAGGCAAAACGACTCTGGCAATTGATGTTGCATGCATGGTTAATTGTCAACAGGATAATAGACCATGTAGTGAATGTGGTCCTTGCAAACGAATATTACAGGGAATTCATGCAGATGTGAAAATTGTACGGGTTTCCAATAGTGATACTGCAACTTCAAACAAATTCTCTATCGGAATTGATCAAGTCAGGCAACTTGAAAAAGAAGCTAACCTCAAACCTTACGAGGGAGCCTGCAGAGTATTCATTGTTGAAGAAACCAATGCGATGAGTATCGAGGCATCCAACGCTTTACTAAAAACCCTAGAGGAACCCCCTGCTCAAGTTCTAATGCTTCTTTTATCATCTGAACCAGATACCATACCTGCTACTATTGTATCTAGGTGCCAACATATAAAGATGCATCCTATAGCTTCGGATGTAATATATGGCCATATTCGATCAATAACTCAATTTGAAGATGCCTATATTAAAGAAATTGCTGCCGAATCATATGGACGAATGGGCTGGGCAATACAGGTAATAGACAATCGGGATATGCTTGATAAACGCCAGAAAATTATAGATTGGTTTGAAGAACTCCTATCTGTCCCATTAAATATGAAATTTTCCTACGTAAATGAACTGGCATCAAAACATAATATTGATAGGGAGGAAATGTTTAACGAACTGAAGTTGTTACAATTGTGGTTCAGAGACATGCTGATGCTCTATGTGGGTTCACCTAATTTGGTAGTAAACCACACTCGAATAGATTCTTTACTCCAGATCTCTGACTCACTTTCCCGTACACAGATAGTCAAAGCAATAAAAGACATCGATAGTTCAATCAACATGCTCAAAATAAATGTGGGCACAATATTGGTACTGGAACAGTTGATGCTGAAATTACCGATACCTAAACCCAGGTGATTGTGCATTGGCAACTATAGCTGGAGTAAGATTTTATCCTGACAAACTTGTTAGGTATGTTGATACCTGCGGCATACCGGTAATCGCAGGTGACTGGGTGGAGGTGGAAACAGACAGCGGGCCCAAGAATGGTATCGTTGTCTTTGGCCCTAATCAAATTCTACACTCTAGTCTAGATTGTTCTAAAATGCGCTTACTAGGTAAAGTTGCGAAACCCTTTGGTCAATAATTCCGTTAATTTATTTTTATTAGGATACCGCAATTACAGCGTCTGTTATATCAACGAGTAGCTTTGTCCACCATCCACCACCAGGCAAGCTCCTGTAATCATTCCAGCCCTATCCGATGACAGAAAAGCTACCAAATCTCCCACTGGTTCAGGCCACCCAAATTTCCCCAAAGGCAGGTTGCTTTCTATAAAATCTTGAACCACCTCCTCAGTATTTTCATTCTGAAAACGCTCCCAACTACCTCTATCGTGAGCAATCGAGCCAGGTGCGATTGTATTGAGTAATACCCCATCCTTTGCCAGAGATCTCGCCGTGCTTTTTGTTGCTGCAATCAAAGCAGCTTTTGCAGACATATAACCTAAACTTCCACCGTATTCGCGCCCCCATATTGATGCTATGTTTATGATTCGGCCCCATTTTTGATTTCTCATGTGTGGTAGTGATAGTTTCATCATTTGTAAAGAAGAAAATAGATTAAGTTCAAACGTCTCTTTGAATTCAGTCAATGATAGCCCTGTTATATCTGCTTTTGATAAAGATCCCCCAGCATTGTTGACCAAAATATCGACAGGACCTAGTTTATCCGATATCTCATTGTAAATAGAAGAAAGCGCCTTCTCATCAGTCACGTCACCAACAACCGGTATGGATTTGACTCCTTGTTTAGAAATATCGTCAACCGTTGTGGTGAGGGTGTCCATATTTCTTGCACATATTGCTACATTTACTCCTTCACCAGCTAAAGACAAGGCGCATTGCCTGCCTATACCCCTGCTTCCTCCTGTAACCAAAGCTACTTTCCCACTGATTCCAAGATCCATTTATCACCTCTCTGATCCTTTAATTGGAGATTAGCATGTTTGATCATGATCAAACATGCTAATTATATATCTCAATTTATGAAAATATACTGTGTTGACGTGAACAGCCACCTCAATTAACATTTCTAGCTAATGTACTTAGATTTGCATGCTCATTCAATATCTTCAGACGATTCTCGGGCCACCGTAGAACAGTACGTCAAATGGACCAGTGTCTTGAGACGTAAAGGAAGAGAAATCGATGGATTTGTGCTTACGGAGCACAGAGGATTCGATTTCGGAAAAGATTATAAAAAGCTAGGCCAGGATAACGATGTTTTGATACTTAAGGGCTCTGAGCTCGACACAAATATTGGCCATTTCCTAGTGTATGGAGTTAACGAACAACTCGCCGAGATGGTGAACTTCTCCCAGGTTGGTCTTGACGCTCTTAACTTGATTAAATCAGCAGAAATATGTGGCGCCATAGCAATACCCGCTCATCCTGGACGCTTTGGCGTAGGCTTATATGAATACTATGGCCAAGAATACGATCTCAGTTCAATTAAGATAGTGGAACATTTGAATGGAAGTAATCGACCTGGGGAACAGGAACGTGCAGAAGAATTGATAGCAAAATACAAATATGCATGCACGGGCGGTAGTGACGCTCATCTTGTAAGTGCGATTGGAACATGCATGACAGAATTTGATACAGCAATATCCAACGAAAGTGAGCTTGTGAGTCAACTTAGAACAGGAAATTTCAGGCCGGTAAGAATTGAACAAACCGGAACAAAAAACGTTTAGGAGAATACTACAATGGCCTCAGAAGAAGAAATTCGATTCGATCGGTCACTGCTTGGAGTAGAACATCCAGTCGGTGAATTTGAAATAACTAAAGAGAGGATCTTGGGTTTTGCCAAAGCTACGGGTGAGAGCGAACCGGTATTTGTTGACGAAAGTGAAGCATCAAAAACAAAATACAGAGGAATTATAGCACCACCTACTTTCTGCAACATATTTACCAGTGAGATCAAACGCCCTGAAATAGGATTGGAATTTGGTGACCTCGGATTCCACGCAGGCCAAGCCATCGAATACAAAAGTCCAGTGCGTCCAGGTGACAAGCTCAGCGCTAAAACTAAGCTCAAGGAAGTTTACGCAAAAACTGGTCGTTCAGGAAAAATGGTGTTCGAGGTTTGGGAAACGAATTTCACCAATCAAAACGACGTTTTGACAGCCACTGTAAAGGAGTCTTTCGTGCACAGGAACAAGACCAACCTATGAGTAATGCAAATATAAATTACAACAATATTGAAGTGGGTGACGACATTCCCTCTATAAGTAGATCCATCGACACCGTACAAGTATTAAACTTTGTGGATGTATGGACAGGCGATCCTAAGCCTACGAGATTCAACGATCCAGATACAGCGACCAAAGAGGGACTTGCTGGACCAATAGTACCAGGGTTAATGACTATGGCTTTCATTTCTAGGCTTTTGACTGAGTGGGCTCGAGGTGCAGAACTTAAAACACTTGATGTGGTGTTCCGCGGGTTGGTGCTACATAACATAACTCATACGCTGAGTGGAATCGTAACTGACAAGGATATTACTGACGGTGCCCCGCAAATACAGTGCGATGTATTTTTAGAGAATCCAGAATCGACACGTTTGATTATTGGAAAGGCTACACTGGAATTTCCGAAATAAGGAGTTCCAGTCTTAAGGAGCCATGATAGAACCGCCATTAAGATTAATTGATTGACCATGGATCCAAGAAGAATCAGTGGTGCACAAATGGGCTATAATTCCGCCAACTTCTTCATCAGTACCAGCTCGGCGAATAGGGATTTCAGATTCGATATCGTTCCATTTAGCGCCTCTCCCAATATCATCAACTCTTGATGTATCGACCGCTCCAGGACACACGCAGTTGACATTAATTCCGTATTGACCCAATTCTTTAGCTAGGGCCTGTGTCATACCTATCTGAGCAAAGCACGCCGCATTATAGGCAAGAGCTTCGGAATTTCCAATTTTTCCACTGCCAGAAGACACGAAAACAATACTGCCTCCTTGGTCCTGTTCTATCATAATTTTAGCAACTGCTTTACTACACAAAAAACCACCCATAACTTTAACATCAACAACTCTTTGAAATATCTCGGGGTCGAGTTGCGTTATTGGAACCCTGTCAGGGCCTCGTTTGTAAGCAGCGTTGTTTACTAATATGTCTATTCGACCGTACTCGCGCATCACGATTTCTATCATGTCATTAACATGAGTTTCGTTCGACACATCTACCACTAACGGCAATGCACTGACACCATACGATCGAACTTGGTCTGCAGTACTATCAATATCATTCCAGCCAGTAGATTTTTCGTCCGGTGGATAACTTAGAGAATCACGGCCAGTTCCTGTAACTACAACACTCGCTCCCAATTTTGCTAATGCCACAGCAGTCCCTCTACCTATACCCCGAAGCCTTCCCCCACCAGTAACTATGGCAACTTTTCCATTGAGGACAGTCATATTTACTCCAATCCAATTACCGTGCCACCCGCACAATAATTGGAATATACTTTGACACCTGATAATTTATAGTTCTGGATACATTTTGTGCCAAGATGTCGCATTCTCATAGGCATATGCAACATGGAACAGGAGTTCCTCTCCCATGTGCGGTGCTAGAAACTGCAGACCGACAGGAAGGCCATCCACGTTGCCGCCAGGTACAGATATCGCTGGGATTCCAGCAATGTTAGCAGGTATTGTCAAAACATCATTTAAATACATCTTTAATGGGTCCGACAGTTTCTCACCCAAATTAAAAGCAACTGTTGGCGATGTCGGAGCTACTAATACATCAAATCTTTTAAAAGCCTCTTTAAATTCATCAGTAATTAATGTCCTTACTTTCTGTGCCTTTAAATAGTATGCATCATAATAACCAGCTGATAGCGCATACGTGCCGAGCATAATACGCCTTCTAACTTCGGCCCCAAAACCCTCACGTCGAGTCTTTTCAAGAGCATCCCACATTCCAGTAGCATCTTCAGAAACATATCCGTATTTAACTCCGTCATATCTTGCTAGATTAGCAGAGGCCTCAGATGGAGCGATAATATAGTAGACTGCCAGAGCGTGTTTTGTTGAGGGGAGAGATATTTCCTCAATTTGCGCACCTAAGTCCTGCAAAACTTCCATGGCTTCGCGTACTGCACTTTCAACACCTGGCTCTATGCCATCGACAAAGTACTCTTTAGGCCAACCAATACGCATACCCCTCAAATCAGTCTTTAATGACGCTGTGTAATCCGGAACATCATATTTGATAGAAGTCGAATCTTTAGGATCGTGGCCTGCTATAACGCCTAAAACAAGCGCGGAGTCATGCACATCTTTAGTTATTGGCCCGATTTGATCCAAACTACTTGCAAAAGCCACTAGACCATATCTGCTAACTAAGCCATAGGTAGGTTTCAGTCCCACCACTCCACATAAAGCTGATGGTTGTCTTATGCTTCCTCCAGTGTCCGAACCTAATGCCACAACACACTCTCCTGCAGCTACAGCAGCAGCAGGACCACCACTACTTCCTCCAGGTACTTTTTCTAAGCCCCAAGGATTTTTGGTGGAATAGAAAGACGAATTCTCCGTGGATGAACCCATAGCAAATTCGTCCATGTTCCCTTTACCAACTAACACCGCACCAGCTCGACGAATGCGTTCCACAACCGTAGCATCATAGGGAGGCACAAAGTCACTGAGCATACGCGAAGCACAGGTGGTAACTATACCTTTGGTACAAATGTTGTCCTTAATTTGCATGGGGATCCCCAGCAAACTTCCAATCTGCTTGCCATCTATGCGTTGATCAGCATCCATTGCGTTAGCAATAGATTCTTTCTCTGTAACGGTTATGAATGCTTTGAGGCGATCTTCGACTTGCTTTATACGTCCCAGGACTGAGGTAGTCAAATCTTTTGAAGAAATGTCTCCCTGTTCAAGACATTTCTTTGCCTTATGAGCAGTCAATTTTACTATTTCTTGTGAATTCATATTAATAATTGAACAAACCAGTTGGTAGCCAGAAAATCCGTCTACTTTATTGATCTCCTAGAACAGACCTTACCCTCACAAAATTCCCGTGCTTGGATGGAACATTCTCAAGAACTTCTTCAAGTCGCAAAGATTCTTTTGACTCATCATCTCTCATAACGGAATCTACATCTGCCGAATGACCTGTTGGTTCAATATCATTAGTGTTAACTGAACTCAAAGCATCGAAATTTGTAAGAATATCAGACAATTGTTCTCGCATAAGTTCCAGCTCCGATCCGGTCATCTTTAAACGAGCTAATGCTGCCACATCCCTAACATCTTGAAGTTTTAGTCTCATAATTTGATATCTCCATCAACCAACAAGTGAAGTGTAACAAAGCATTCAGACAGGCTCAATATCTACTCTCCAGCTATGTCATACAATTACATTTAGTTTTGAGAAATCCGCAACCGCTAGAAAAAAGATATAATTCTCTAAGAGCTTTTGCTCATATATAACTTAGGAAATTTCAATGCATACCATCTCTTTCGAAAAAACTACGCTCCCAAACGGACTCGATTTAATCCTACACGAAGATCATTCCATTCCTATAGTCGCCGTGAATATTTGGTATCACGTAGGCTCCAAGGATGAAGAAGCGGGTAAAACAGGATTTGCCCACTTATTTGAACATATGATGTTTGCTGGCTCTAAAAATCACAACAGTGGGTTTTTTGAACCTCTTCAAAAAATCGGAGCTAATCTAAACGGGTCGACTACGACAGATAGAACAAATTATTGGGTCAATGTTCCATCAAATTATCTTGAACTCCTCCTTTGGCTAGAGTCCGACCGCATGGGATTTCTACTAGATGCTATGGATCAAAAAAAATTCGATATCCAACGAGACGTCGTTAAAAATGAACGTCGCCAGAGTTATGAAAATCGGCCTTATGGGACAGCCTATCTCAGAATGCAGGCTGAGCTATTTCCTGCTCCCCATCCCTACAACTGGCCCACGATAGGCTCTCAGAAAGATTTGGACTCGGCGGAGTTGAGCGATGTGAAAGATTTCTTTAAAAAATACTACTCCCCATCAAATGCCAGTATAGCTATAGCTGGTGATTTCGATACCAATTCTGTCTCTGCTCTTGTAGAAAAATACTTTGGCGACATAGAACCAGGTCCAGCCCTAACTAGATTGGGCCATATGAAATCCAGTCTCAAAGGTCCTGTATCTGTAATTTTGCCTGACAGGGTACAACTCCCAAGATTATATCTATCCTGGCCCACAGGTGCTGCTTTCGGGGATGACGAGCCAAGATTGACCATATTATCAATGCTTCTCGGGGATGGCAAAAGTTCCCGATTGTACAAAAAACTAGTTTACGATTTGCAGATAGCGAGCGATGTTTCAGTGGGAGAAGATGCTCAAGAAATTGCTGGAGACTTCACCATTCAAGTCACCGCCAACCCAGATTGTAACTTAGATGAAATCGAAGGTATCCTCTGGAATGAGCTTGAAGAACTGGCTGGAAACGGACCTAATGAACAAGAGCTAGAGAGGGCAAAGAACCAGATTAAAAGTCAGCACATAACTCATCTTGAAAAATTAGGTGGTTTCGGAGGCAGAGCTGACCAGCTAAACTACTACAATGTTATTGGAAACAACCCCAATCTGATAAATCAGGATCTTATTAGGTACCTTGGAGTTAGCACGAAAGACGTTAAGACCGCGGCATCCATGCTACGTGAAAATCACGTTAAGCTTTCAGTAATTCCTAAAGAAACCCTGACGACAATTCAACCCCAAATCAATCGGTCTATTATGCCTTCGGGTACTGCGCCAGCGACATTTTCTCCTTCTATCCCATGGGAAGAACGATTACACAACGGACTTAGGATAATCGGACTCCACCGTCCCGGCATCCAAACAGTTGGAATAGGACTTATCACAAACACTGGAGCAACCAGTGATCATCCTAAGAATCCAGGGGTGGCACATATGATGGCTTCTATGCTATCTGAAGGCACATCAAGTAAATCTAGTCAACAGATTTCAGAATCCATGGAGTATTTGGGTTCACAACTATCAATTGAGACCTCCCGAGAATCCACTGCAATCACTACTGAAATCCTAACTGAGCATTTCACTACAGCAATGGAAATTGTGTCGGATGTCATACAGAACCCTTCGTTTCCACAACATGAATTGAAGCGGGTTCTTAAAGAACGCATTACTGATCTAAAAAGAATACCTGACAATCCTATGGCCATCGCATCAAGAGCTTCACGTGCACTGCTATACGGCCCTGATTCCAAATATGGTCATCCACTTTCTGGTACTGAAAACTCAATAAAAAATATTCAACGTGAGATTCTTCAACAACATTTCAAAAACAATTTTGGGCCAGATAATTCAACGTTGATCATGGTTGGAGATGTCGAGCAATCAGTCGCATCGTCAATTGCACGAAAGATGTTTGATAACTGGCATAACCCTTCTACAGTTGACGAAACCAGTGTTCAAAACTCCCCTTATGGTATTAGTTCCGAAAAGGAGACCACGATCTACTTGGCAGATAAACCAGGAGCTGCTCAATCAGTAATTCTGGCAGGACACGTAACCATTCCCCGGCATCATGAAGATTACTTCGCTTTTAACTTATTGAATCATATATTTGGAGGCCAATTCACGGCTCGACTCAACATGAACCTGCGAGAAGATAAGGGATTTAGCTACGGTTATATGTCCTCCATAGATTGGTTGAACATTCCATCAGCATTACTGGCCGGAGGCTCAGTGCAAACAGAAGTCACGAAGGAATCTGTTCTAGAAACAATTAAGGAATTCTCAGATATCAAGGGGCCGCGCCCAATAACCAAACATGAATTCGTTGATGCCAGAGATAGTATTCTAAGGAGCCTGCCATCACATTTTGAGACTAACGGTCAAATACTACAACAGTTAGCACGAATACCGATGTTCAATTTACCTATAGATTATTTCTCAACATTTTCATCAACTATAGAAAATTTGCGACAGGAAGACATTCACCGCGTGGCCAATACGCTAATCAAAGAAGACTCACTAACTGTATTGGTTGTAGGAGACCGATCTACAATAGGTTCTGATATTAATAGCATTGGTCTACCAGTTATACATGTTGATTATGAAGGCCGCCCAGCTTAACCAATAGACTAAAAGCATTCATTTAATATGATAGCTATCGTTAATACAGACTACCCGCCAACCTTCTCGACTGAATACAAAACGGGATATTGAACAGTTGTGCAAATCTAACTTTTCAATAAATCTATCGTCAAACCCCATTATGTAGTGAAAAAGACACTTTCCCGATATGCCATGCCCCACAATGGCAATGTTCACAATGCTATTGGTACTCACCAAAGGCTCGTTGTAAATTATTTCATCTTCAAGCCAACTTGACATTCTCCGCTGTACTAATCTAAACGATTCCCCATCTGGAGGTACGAAGTGTGACCCTTTACTAAGCATATATGAAATCATCTCTGGACTCATCACATCCGAAGACCGAGTCCCTCTCCATCCAAGTACTTGTTGCTCAATAATTTGGTCAACCTTGGTAAATTCTCTTCCTTCTTGACCCATTGATGCCAACATGATTTCTGTGGTTTGCACTGCTCTAACCATGCTAGAACTGTATACCAAATCGAAGGTTACGGACTCCTGTCTCAATCTATCACCCAGCATAGCTGCCTGAGTTTTACCCCGATCAGTTAAGGAAGAATCCAAATTTACCCCTGCTACATACCCAGGGGTTGCATTTGATTGAGATTCACCATGCCTAATAAAATAGATTTGGCATTCAAAGGATTCATGTATCATTACAGACCTCCAAAAAATTATAGCGAGTCAACTCCTATATTAACCAATATCTTATTAATCAATAAACCAAATAAAGTATAATATTAGTGTTATAGCACATCTTGGAGGTATGTTATGGGAAATAGGCTTAATGGCAAAGTAGCGGTAGTAACCGGAGGCGGAAGAGGTATAGGGCGTGGAGTAGCAATGCTCCTAGCGGAAGAGGGTGCATCGGTTGTAGTTAATGATTTGGGTTGTGATGTGGATGGTAATGGATCGAGCCAACACCCAGCAAACGCAGTTGTGGATGAAATCAAAGCCAAGGGAGGCCATGCAGTTGCAAACTATGACAACGTAGCATTAATGGATGGTGGAGAAAGCGTAATCCAATCAGCTATCGACAACTACGGACAGTTGGATATCCTTGTTACTTGCGCTGGTATCCTGAGAGAGGGAATGATTTATCAAACTAGCCCTGAAGAATTTGATTTAGTTATGAAATACAACTCTAAAGCCACATTCACTGTAACCAAATATGCCACAATTTTAATGCGTCAGCAACGCAGCGGTCGCATAATACACATGACATCAGATGCTGGCTTAGGTGACATAGGCATGTCTAGCTATGCCGCCGCATCAGAATCTATATTAGGCTTATCGAGATCCGTTTCAAGGGCAATGGGCAAATACGGAGTAACCTGTAATACAGTGACTCCTATGGTCAAAACCCGATCTTTTTCAGGTACATTAGACGAATACAGGGTACCTGGCAATTCGGGAATTAGTAGAGACCAGCGAGCAGGGATAGGACCATCCCCAGAATTTTCGAGATGGACAGGACCAGGCCACCCGGATGATCCAGATAATGTCGCCCCATTAGTCGTGTATCTATGCACAGAGTCGGCACCTAACATTAATTCCTATTGTTTTGGTGTTCGCAGAGGCGGAATTTTCCTATATGCCAATCCTGAAGTAGATCGCTCTATCACAAAAACCGGAACATTCACCATGGACGAGCTTGATGTGCTCGTGCCTCAATTGATTGGTCCAGGCCTGCCATCAGCCTAGTGACTCAACAAACTCAGATCTATCAAAATTCGGAGGTTTATTTATGGGAAACAGGCTAGAAGGAAGAGTAGCTATAGTCACAGGGTCAGGGCGAGGTATCGGTAGAAACGTGGCCATGCAGTTGGCACAAGAAGGGGCTTCCGTCGTAGTGAATGACCTCGGGGTGGAAGTAGATGGCTCAGAGCCCTCTGGAGGACCTGCGGATGACGTAGTCAAGGAGATTAAGGATGCAGGCGGCACAGCTGTAGCAGCTTATGATTCTGTAGCTGATTACACCTCGTCCTCTAAAATTGCTCAAGTTGCTTTGGATAATTATGGAAAGATCGATATATTAGTCCATCTAGCGGGTATATTAAGAGACCGTATGGTGTTCAATATGACTGAGCAAGAATGGGACGGTGTTTTGCAAGTACATCTTTATGGTGCTTTCAATATGGTACATAACGTAATCCCTCATATGATGGACCAAAGGTATGGACGAATTGTTATATTCTCTTCAGGATCAGGCCTAGGATCCGCGGGGCAGGCCAACTATGCCGCTGCAAAAGAGGGCCAGGTAGGTTTCGCTCGTGCACTGGCTAGTGAGCTCAGCCCTTATGGGATTACTGTAAATGCTGTTTATCCTGGCGGAAATACGAGGATGGCTGACGCAGTCCCAGATGCCTCTAAGGAAAGATATCGAGAATTGGCAAAGGCTGAGGCGGAAGCCAAAGGCCAGCCTTACGTGGAAATGCCTGATGATGCCAACGATCCAATTCACAATGCCCCAAAGGCAGCATATCTGTGTACAGAAGCGGCTGGTAATATTACCGGACAAGTCATTGGTGTTAGCGGATGGCCCATGGACCTTTATTCAGCCAGGCATGTGGTGAAAAGTATCAACAAGGATGGTAGATGGACACTCGATGAACTCGACAGTGTTATGCCTTTAACGATTGGCCGAGAGTTATCCAATCCCAGTCCTACTGAACCTCCTCGCAAGTAACTGAGATTTGCATCAAAGGTTTTGATGATCAAACAAAATTCTAAATTGCTCAGATATTTCAATTCACTAACCTAATTGAAGTGAATCCTTGGTTTATATGTAGCGTTGAAAAGGAGAGTCGCTCATGAATTGGCTCGATGTGGTTATCTTATCCATATTACTACTCGCAGCATACAAGGGAATGGGTGTCGGATTAATTGGCACCGCCGTAATCGCATTTGCGGGATTCATCGGCTGGATGTTAGCAGGGCAATTGGCGGATGATCTGGGAGGATATTTTGAAAAATTGTCCAACGATACATTGGTTACAACCATCTCGTATGTTGCAATAATAGCTACGGCTATAGCCATTGGTACTATAGTCAGCAAATTTGTTAAGCCGTTATTGACCATTGCCACACTGGGCCTCTCAGGAATCATAGATAAAGTAGGTGGGGTGGCCCTTGGGCTTGCTTTCGGTATAGCTATAACAGGCGCTTTAATAATTGCTTTGGCACGATTCACTTATGACTTTGAAATTCCTGAACAAGGCCTATCAAGCATTGTTGCTGCAAAGATACCAGTAAGCGACACAAAAACTTTCACAGAATCTGCCTTAACTAACTCCTCACTAGTTGTGATTTTCATCGATTCAGTAGATTCTTTGCCAGGTAATGCTTTCGGATTTGTGCCATCTGATTTCAAGGCATCACTTGACATCCTTAAGGACAATATTCCCGAGGAGAAATAGTGCCTTATTCCATTACGGTTAACTCTGGAGCTAAACTCACCGAGGCTCCGCTTGAGTCATCTGTATTGGTATTAAATCAGAACTACCAGCCTTTAAACTTATGCACTGGCAGAAGGGCTATAATGCTTCTTATCAGGGGAAAAGCTGAACTTCTGATTCAGGGTAAGGCCATGGTACGCACCATTTCACGTTCACAAAATTGCCCATCAGTAATTCGAATATTGTATATGGTGAAGAGGCCGGTGATGAGGTACAGATTGTCGAGAACGGCTATTTTCCACCGAGATTCTTTTACTTGCCAGTATTGTGGAATTAAAACACCTGATTTAACAATAGATCACATAATCCCCCGGTCAAAAGGAGGATCTCACTCTTGGGAAAACGTGGTCACATCATGTGGCTTGTGCAATCACAAAAAGGCAGGTCTCACTCCAAAGCAGGCCCGCCTTAGAATACCCCCCAAACCCACCGCACCCCATCCAAACCCATATTACCTATTTGTACACCAAAACATCCAAGAAGAATGGAAACCATTCATGCCGTGGCTAAGTTCGTAGTTCAGGCCCTTCAAATAGCCTATCAGTATTGATACTCAATATGGCCATTACAGGATATGTCTAGGATTCGGATGGGATAAAACATCTGGATTCACTAAATTGTCAGGCATATTCCCCTGAAGTACTCTGGCAACTTCTCCAGCTGCTCTCTGCTCTAATTCTAAAGTAGCTTCCTGAGAAAAAAACGCTGTGTGCGGGGTAACGATCAAATTCTCCAACTGAAACATCCGGTCATCTGACGAAGGTGATAAATCTATCAAAACATCAATCCCTGCACCAGCAATATGTCCTGATATCAGTGCATCATAGAGTGCATCCTCATCAACCAAGTTTCCACGAGCGCAATTAATCAAGAAGGCCTCTGGTTTCATGGCTAAGAATTCATCTTTGCCTATCATGCCACTATTATCAGCAGTGCCTGGAACATGGAGGCTTATGAATTCAGACTCCCTAATGAGATAGTCAAAATCAACTTTATGAAAATCATCATCTTCCAAGCTTTGTGGGTCCGTATTTGGGTCATAATAAATAATTCTCATTCCGAAAGCCTTTGC
>CEUS01274617.1_pt1 | contig 40455 bp, 30 predicted proteins | sample 427031 | NCBI WGS metagenome assembly CEUS01 (sample SAMEA2622837, study PRJEB7988) | marine metagenome | biome: marine biome (ENVO:00000447); feature: marine epipelagic mixed layer (ENVO:xxxxxxxxx); material: "saline water (ENVO:00002010), including plankton (ENVO:xxxxxxxx)" | depth 140 m | reverse complement strand
CGCGCCACAGAGGATGGAGAGATCACCCTTAGCTCAGGAGCATCAGCAAAACAGGTCTCATTTGTGAACAGAGTTGAAGAGGCTAACTCAATTAGCTTCTCCAATGGAGTCTATTCAACTAAGCTATATTTTGGAGTTGATATTCCTGAGGAGGAGATATTGAGCTATAGCTTGCCTCCTATGTTCCCAGAGATGGCGTTTGACGTCCGTTTTGTTGGTGATTCAAGGGTTGTAATGGAATCAGGAGAGATAGAGGTTTTAAACACAGCTGAGACTCTGACCTTGAGCTATGACGTTCCCATAGAGGCAGGAGAGCACATGAACTGGGTTCTCATTTCTGAATCGGGAGAGGAGTTTATTCTTGAGGACTCAGGAGAGCTCACTGTTTCATCGGAGGAGCATTTTATGCTTAATCGTATAGAGGAATTACCCGAGACATTTGCTCTTCACCAGAACTTCCCAAATCCTTTCAATCCTGTTACAACACTGCGCTATGAACTCCCGGAGCAGGCATTTGTTACGCTAATAATTTTTGACATGCTTGGCCGAGAGATCTCTCAGTTGGTAAATACCACCCAAGAGCCAGGCTTTAAATCAGTTCAGTGGGATGCTACAGATAATATGGGTATACCTGTAAGTGCTGGTGTCTATCTCTATAAGATAGAGGCAGGAGAATTTGTACAGACCAAGAAAATGGTGCTACTGAAATAATGAATCCATATTACATTATACAATGAACCCAAAACTTTTATGGCTTTTTAGTTTTGTTGCCCTCTATTGGATATACTGCCTTTACTGGGGATTTAAAGGAGCAAAGTCTTCTAAAACTTCTGCAGATTATTTTTTAGCAGGGCGTTCAATCGGGATATGGGTGTTTGTTCTGGCAGCTACCGCAACCAGTTTTAGTGGGTGGACATTTATAGGCCATCCCGGGAAAATATTCACAGATGGTTTACCCTACGCATTTGCTTCGTTTTATGCTTTAACCATTCCATTCACTGGTGTTCTGTTTTTGCGGAGGCAGTGGCTGTTAGGAAAGGCATATAAATATATAACGCCCGGGGAAATGTACAGTGACTATTATGGAGGCGACACAATACGAATATTGACGGTTTTGGTGGCATTTTTATTCAGCGTCCCCTATCTAGGAGTACAGCTAAGAGCATCAGGAGATTTGTTTCATGTCCTAACCGATGGGTTGATCTCCGTTGAGCTAGGGATGTTTGCTTTGTCTACGGTTGTGGTGATCTACGTTGCCAGTGGGGGTCTGCGCTCTGTGGCCTATGTGGATTGTGTGCAGTGTATTCTATTAGCACTTGGAATCGTGATTCTTGGATGTATAACCATCCATTTTTCAGGGGGCTGGGAAGGATTTAAAATTGGACTTTCAAAAGTTGTTTCCAATGATTTAATATCAAATACAAAAATCACACCTGATGGATATTCGTCCAAGGTTGCCATCCCCGGTGCAGTTCAAATGGTTTCCAGCGGTTCAAAATCTATCGGAGGACCTTGGACAGGAATTATGTGTATGACCTACATGTTTGCGCTGATGGGAATTCAGTCCTCTCCTGCATTTTCAATGTGGTCTTTTTCCAACAAAACCAGCAAAGCTTTTCGCTGGCAGCAGGTTGTGGCATCATCTATCATTATTGGAGTTATACTATTTACATTTACAATTTTTCAAGGATTAGGTGGACATATTCTTCAAGCGAACGGTGTCATATCAGGAGTCACAGATAAAAACTTAGTTCCACAGCTAATAAATTTGATGTCTTCCTCTGCTCCCTGGTTAGTTGGATTATTAGCGGTCTGCGCACTGGCTGCCATGCAGAGCACCGGTGCTGCCTATATGTCAACCTTCAGTGGTATGATGACAAGAGATGTGTTTAAGCATTACTTTTCAAATGATGCTTCAGATAAAACTCAAAAGTTTTTTGGAAGAATTTTTGTAATTATAGTTGCAGCTGCAGCTCTGATTGTTGCAGCAAAATCTACACAGGCCATCGTTATGTTGGGAGGGTTGGCAGTTGCATATGGTTTTCAAATGTATCCTGCGTTGATAGGACTGTGTTATTTCCCTAAGCTGTCTTCTAAAGCTGTTAGTTTTGGTTTAATTGCAGGACTCATTGCTGTAACACTAACAGATAAAACTTCAACCTGGTTTGGTGTCCCCTGGGGAGCCTATCCTCTCACCATACACAGCGCAGGATGGGGGATATTTGTAAATTTAATTGTGGTTGGATTGGGAACATTTTTCTTTCCAGACTCTGAGGACAGAATAATAAAAAAGAAAAAACGTCATGAATTTATTCAATCAGTTTCCGGTCTGGCAGAAAACAGAAAAAAGTTAATTCCTCTTGCATGGGTTTTGACATTGATCTGGTTTGTTATTGGTTTTGGTCCTTTTGCAACCATAGGGAATGCATTATTTTCAAACCCAAACAATCCCTTAACGTGGGCTCCGTTGGGACTCCCATCACTCTGGATTTGGCAGCTGGTATTTTTACTGTATGGTATTTTTGTTATGTGGTTTTTAGCATTTTTTATGGGTTTATCAAAGCCCATTGATGTAGAAAAAATAAAAGTAGCTAATTAGAACTTCCATTAATTGGATATTCTAATTTTTTGATTCGCTCTAAAGGTCCTGGGCATAAATAATTGTGGCAAGATTGACACATATAAACTATATCATTATAATTTTGGATTGTAGGCTCTGAATCAAACTTTTCAGATAGCTGAACTAGCTGTTTAGCCATCTGAGTAAATCCCGGTTTGTCAAAACTATCGTCTGTCATTTTTAAAGATGAAAATGATAAGAAATTCAGTTTTGGTGCTGACTCATTCTTCAGAGCTGTTTTCACCTCTTGCATTTTTTCCGTCATGGTCCTCATGGAAATCGCCATTTCGCTCATTGGATTAGGAAAATTCTCAGTTTTCTGTTTTGTGCATGAGGGGATGAGGCAAGCTCCACAAATGAGTATCCAGAGCACATTATTTTTCAATCAAAACTCCTGAAGCGGTGAATTGCATTTTAAATTCCGGTTCGGTTATTGCTAGGATCTCCTCTGGAGGCTTTCCAGCGTCTTCCGCATAATGTCTCAACAGTTCTACAGATAGGGTATCCAGTTTTGCTTCTCCTTTTATGATGGTCTGTTTTCCTTCCGCTCCTTCTTTTGGAACAAAGAAACCATAGTCTTTAAAACGTACTATTATTGTGTCAGTTTCTGAAACTTTCACATCCATCCAGCACCCTTTTTTTGGACAGGTATTAATAATTTCTCCTTTTAGGGTGACATTCTCTACTGGTCCACTTTGGATTTTATTGAACACATCTCTATAGGATTGGTCCACATTTGAAGAAATAATTGCACCATAATTATTATAATGATTTTTTCCGCAGGAGATTAGTGCGATTGAGAGTACCAATATTAAGCTAGTCTGATTCATTTTAACTCCGGAATTTCAAGAAATAGATTTTCATATTAAAGTTATTTATGAATTAAATTTAGGAAGATATTATATGAAATATTAAAAAATAATTTAACTATTGTTAAATTGTAGTGTCTGATGTATTAATTAACTTATGAAAGGAGACACCATGCAAAGAGCACTAAAAATTATACTTCCCCTGTCTATTTTGTTATTAACTGGATGTGAGGGGCTCTTTAATAAAAACCAAGACAAGCTCTCTGGATCAGCAGATCTTGAGGCCTTAGCAAGGGAGCTGACAGATGAATTGGACCTAAATGAAGATCAGGAAAGGGGCCTTCATAGTTCCCTAAGAAAAGGGGATAGATTTCACCCACATCCCGCTAGGCTTTGGCAGTTAGCTGTCGAATTAGCTTCAACACTATCTGAAGAACAAATAGATCAACTACTTACTCCCCCTGAAGAAAGTGGATATCACGATTATTCCTATGGATTAAAACCCGAGGATTCAGAAAAATCATCGAGGAAAGATGAATTCTTTATTTCAATTATAAGAACTCTTCTCACAGCTGAACAGTTAGAAGAATTTGAACTTATTCTTGTGTATCGTGAAGAGCAATCCGAAGTTTTGAAAAACAAGCTTGAAACCAATGAATTAGAGTTCAAGGAATTCATGCTGAATTTGAAAGCACTGCGTATGCTATTCAAAATACAATTAGAAGCACTGCTTACGGATGCTCAGGAGGAGGAGCTAGATTCAATTATGGAAGCAAAAAAACCTCGTCATTTCCATAAAGGAAAAGATTCTGAAAAAATGGACAAAATAAAGGAAGCTAAAATTGAAGCTCTGGAGTTGACAGATGAACAGATTGAGCAATTAGAATCTTTAAAAGAGCAACTGGAGCTTACAATTGAGGAATTAAAATCTTCATTTATCAATGAAGAAATTACTCAAGAGGAATTTATGGAAAGCTTGGTAGCAATATTCACAACCCATCAAAATGATAAATGGGAAGTGTTTACCGAACAACAGCAGCTCATCATCGAGATACACAGAGTGCTTGCTGTTAGGGCACATAAACATTTTTTTAAACATAAATGGATGAGATTTTACGGTTAGGAACTGCTCAAAATATAAACTGAAAAAGGGAACGAGTTAATCGTTCCCTTTTTTATTTTTAGATATTTATTTTTGTTCCTCAGAAAATTTAGCAAGGGTAACTTGAAATATGGTATCCGATAATACATCTAAATATAAATCCCCATTATTTATTTATATCCAACTCATAAGATTGATAGAGATTGAGGACCATGACAATAATAAATCTGCCGCTCTTATAGGAAAGCTTGGGAGCTCGCTTATGCAGTTGGCGGAATCAATGAATACAGTTAATCTGGAGCAAAGTGAAAGTGGATTTTTAGTTCAATTTATGACTATTCGAGATGCACTTAAATTTGGTTCTTCCTTAATAAGTTTGACGAAAGGACAGAACGATTTTGATATAAAAATAAGTGTACACTCAAGTAAAAATGAATTCATACTCAAAAGAGAAATCAAAAAAATTATATCATTTTCTGGTCACAATGAGATTATTTTGACATCCACTCTAAATCTAGATGAGATCAGAGACTCTGGCTATACCTGGAATAAAATTGGGGAAATTCAATTAGATGAAATTGGAGATACCTCAGATGTATTAAAAATTGATTTAACCGGCTATTTCCAAAAAGGAAAAATTAATAAACAAACTGATTTATCATTTAATGATATAAAGTATAGATATTTAATTCCCGTGGTCGTTTTGTTTTTTATTGGTATTTATTTTCTGATGCCTAATAAAAAATATGAACCTACAATTGCTGTTTGGATGATGGAAAATAATGGAAATAAAAAAAACAGTTTTTGGTCATGGGGAATGACGGAAGATATAATAAATACAGTGGGAAAATCTCAAACAATAAATATCGTCCCGTTCAGCGAAATAAATACAGCTATTTTGAATCGGGAATCTCCTAAGGATTATGCAAAAAGGAGTGGACTAAACTATGTTCTGATTTCAGAGTTTACTCCCCAAAAAATTGGTTTTGAACTGCAATATTCTTTAATCAACATCAAGAATGATAAAACAGAATATTCAAAAAAAATAAAGATATCTTCTAAACAGATTTCTGAGATAGTTGGGATTATTTCCCGTAAAATAATAAATATTCTAGATGTGAATGATTTAAAAATAATCCAATCTAGAAAACACACAGATCCAGAAGCTTACAAATTATATCTAAAAGGTAAATATTTGATTAACACAGGAGAATCCCCTGCACAGATAAGTGAAGGATTTTCTCTGTTAGAAGAATCTATAGAATTAGATGATAATTTTTTGAAGGTAAAATCCTATCTTGCTAATCTCAGTAGAGAGAGAGGTGATTTATCAAAAGCGCGTGATTTATACACAGAGGCACTGAAATCTGCAGGCGATCTTGGAGACAGACAAGGTGTTCAGCAATATTTAGTGGCCTTGGGAGATATATTATTTGAAATGGAAGATTTTTCCAATGCCATGGATTGTTATCGAAACAGTCTATCCCTTTATAAAGAATTAAATCATAGGCACAAAACTCCCTATATCATGAATCAAATGGCTTTAATCTATAATCATCAAGGGAAACCGGATTCTGCTATATTTTTTTTAGAACAATCAATAAATATCTCACACGAGTTAAAAGACTCACTGAAAACAGTATCTGAAATACTTTTATTAGGAAATATATATTACAATTCAGGGGATTACTATAGTGCACTGATTCAATTTGTAAAAGCCCGCGAATATTCAATAATAAACGGAGACACATCGGATCTATCAAGAGCCCTGCATTTTATGAGTGAGATATTTTGGAATAAAAAGGATTTTACACAGGCTCTGATTTATCAAAAAGAATTATTGGAATTGCTGAAAGAAAGTGGTGATGATAACAGTATTGCGTGGGCAGCCTTTAGAATAGGATCTATTTATGAAAACAGATGCGATTATGGTGAGGCCCAACAATATCTGAAGGAGTCCCTGAAATTAAGGCAAAAGTTGAAAGACAGAGGTGATTTAGCGGAAACAATCAGTTATTTGGGACTTGTTACAGCAAAAATGGGGAAGTATAAAAAAGCACAATCCTATTTTCTGGACTCACAAAAATTATATGAAAAATTAAGAGACAGATCTGGGATTGGATTTATGAACCATAATTTAGGAGAAACCTTTTATTTCAGGAAAATGTACAGAGAGTCAGAGGGCTATTTTAGAGGAGCTCTAGCAGTTTGGAAGGAGCTAGAGAACCCAGTAATGGAGATATGGTCAATGTCTTGGTTGGTCTTAGCAGAATTGAAATCTGGAAATCGTGAGTTCGAAGTGGATCTCTATTTATTGAATAAATTGATGAAAAAACAAGAGTTGGATGAGGGTAATATTTCCGCAGTTTACTACAACCTCTACCAGATATATGATCATAAGAATGTTGACGATAAAGCAGGAAATAAATTGAGCTATGCATATAATGCTGTTATGAAAAACATTGGAAATATACAGACTAAAGAAGATAGAAATTCCTGCCTGGAAAATAATATTTTAAGTAAAAAAATTGTTCAAACCTGGGAAAAATTGAATAGATAAGTATATGTTAAGATATAATTTTTGATTTTAATTATAATCTGGTTTAAATTTTGCCAAAATTAGGAAGGTCATTTATCAATTAACAATAGGATACCTTATGTACAGTAGACTATTCCCACTCATTTTTCCATTATTAATTTCATTTGTTTTTTCCCAAACAGGCTCTGTTTCAGGTACAGTTCGCGGTTTAGGACCGGACGCTCCTACAGATGGTGAACCTCTAATATCAGCCAACGTGTACCTAAAAGGTACAATGATCGGTTCAATCACTGACACATCCGGGGTTTACAGTATATCAAGAATCCCTATAGGGAAATATACTCTCGTTGCTGATTATTTTGGGTTTAAGACACAGAAAATTGATATTTATATATCTGTTAGTGATGCGGATGATGGTGGGACAGCTTCAGGGCTTCAAAAATTGGGTATCTCTGCTGAGGAAGAGTCCGGGGTCAATGTAGTAAAGGGGAATAAGTTAACTGGGGTGAACTTTGTTCTTGAGGAAGATGTTTTCAAGGGAGATGAAGTGGTTGTTACAGGTGTTGCGTCTGAGAGATCCGTAGAAATTTCAGAAGTTGCTGTTACTCGCCTGGACCCTAGACATTTGAACGAATCAACCTCTTATTCTGATTTCGGGACACTGCTCAGTGGGAAGGTGTCTGGTTTAGATATCCGTAAACCTTCGGGAACAGTTGGAGGCGGATTCCGCTTTGATGTTCGTGCTGGCGGAGGTCTCAACGGAAACGAACAGCCTGTTATATTTATAGATGGAATGAGAGTAGATAACAATGAAGTAGGTCCTTATTCATATGGGCAAGGTATTTCCACTCTGCTTGATTTTAACGCCGATGATATTGAAAACATTGAGATTCTCAAGGGGCCCGCTTCTGCAACAAGCTATGGAACCAATGGCTCAAACGGTATAGTATTAATTGAAACAAAAACTGGTCGAGCAGGTATGGATAAACCTGTGTTTACCTATAAACATACCACTGGAAACAACAGCCCTGAATTTGAGATTGACGATGGATTTCAAAATCATGAGCTTTTTCATAAAGTATTATCTCCGGGTAAGATATCTGATAATTATTTCAGTGTTAGCGGGGGAGATTATAAGGCAAGATATTTTATATCATTTTCCAATCGCTATGAGGAGGGGATGCTTATTTGGAAACACCAAAATTATTTTGACCGTACGTCCATCAGAGGCAATTTTGATCTCTTACCTCAGGATAATCTCAAACTGAGCCTAAGTACCTCCTACAGCGCTTATACCGCCAAAATTCCACACAGTGATAATAGTATTTATGGCACGATTAGTGGTACGCTAATATCATTTTTCCCATGGGGGAATGCGGACAGCGCTGCATTTGCTGCTATTGATCAGGGAATGGACTCTAAAAGATTTACAGGTTCTATCAGTGCAACCTATTATCCTTTTCAAAAAATAAATCAATATGGGCTGAACACGATGGTTCTAAAGGGAAAAGTAGGAATTGATGATGTTCATAGGGATCATTTTACATCCTATAGTTCAGATTATAATTATGGATCACAGACAGAAGGCGAAAAAGGATTAAAGAGGACAGATACAAAAAGGATGAACTATGAAATTGGGTTAGCCCATTCGTTCAACAATGGACCACTGGTAGCTAAAACAAGTTTTACAGCTCAGTTTTTTGATAATCTTAATCAATCTATGGATATATGGAGAGAAAACTTTGGTCAGAGTGAGGTAACAAATATTAGTTCCGCGCCTTCGATCAGAGAGGCAAGCGAATCTTTTTTTAATAGTAGGGATGCTGGTGGAGTAATAACTGAGGAGCTTTCACTCTACGATCAGTACTATCTTACACTAAGCTATCGAAAGGACTATGCTTCTTCTTTGGGTTCAAAGTCAGAGTCTATTGGATATCCAGGAATACGTTTTGCGACCAGATTGGACAAGCTTAGCTTTGTCCCTGAACAGTTTAATTTATTGAAATTTCGTATGGCCTATGGTGAGAGCGGAATGCTACCTGGTCACGATGACGGGATAGCACTTCTGTGGAGTGGCGGTGCTGGAGGCGTCGGTGGTGGTGCCAATATATACAAATATGGGAATGAGGATATTGAGCCTGAGAGGATCAGTGAGATCGAGTTTGGGCTTGATCTTACATGGGAAAATTTGTTGTCACTTGAGCTTACAAAATATAACCAGTGGGCAGAGAACTCTATTGTATACGCTCCGCTTGCTCCATCTTTGGGATATGGGGAGGTTGCTAAACCCACCAATATTGGTAGTATGGAGATGGAGGGTTTTGAAACGCTATTAAAAACAACACCGATAAACAAGAAAGATCTAAAGGTGGATATTAGTGCATCATACAGTTGGAACGATAGTGAGATTACTGAAATGGGAGACCCGATCTGTGATGATTATGGAGTAATGTGTACTCAAGAGGGATATCCAAAATATCATTTCTGGGGGTCTGATGTATCTGGCGCGAAAGTTGATACACTTGATTTATCAATGATGGGACTTGGAGTAATTCCATATTTTGATCCTATTGGTGGAGTTTTAACTAATGAAAAACATATGCTCGGAAGAGCGATCCCCCAGCACACAGGAAACCTGTCTGTCAATGTCAATTATAAGGTGTTTGACTTTTACATGCTTTTTGAAAGGAAGACAGGGTTTATGGCTGGTGAGGGGACCAGATGGAGAGCAACAAGTCCTGATAATAGCGGACACACAGCTTGGCTAGCATCCATACAGAAGCTCGGGCTTGATGGGCTCTTTGCTCAAATGGGTATTCTACCAGAGGAATTTATGATATATTTCAATCCCGTGATTGAACCTGATGAGGTGGTGGGTACAGTGAACACGGACTTATACATAGCAACAGGAGGAGCTGTGCCTCCGCTCCCGGTGGCGATTCCAGGCAAAGAGGCAGAGTGGGAGAATGCTCTTAATGAGTTTGCGTTTAATCACCCTTCATATATTACAAACTTTGGGACTTCCGGTGATTTTACCAGGCTCAGAGAAATAAATTTTGGTGTTAATCTTACACAGTATCTACCCGTTTTAAAACTGGACAATACTATCTCTGGGCTGAGGGTCTATTTCTCAGCTCAGAATGTTAAGTTGTGGAGAGCTTCTGGTACAGTAGGGGTTGACCCAGAGTTAAACATCTCTGGTGCAGTTACAGAAGGAATTGGTCTGGAAGGTAGAGCTTATAGATCTGTTGAGTCTGCTACCATGCCCCATCCAACTGTATATAATTTCGGAATAAATGTGAGGTTCTAAGATGATAAAAAAAGTATTTATAATTTTAAATGTTTTTATTCTGTTTACCGGGTGTCAAAAATTTGTTGAAAATACCAGCCCATCAATCAATGCAGTCAGTTATGATGAAATAAATAATGAAGATAATATTGAATTTTTCATTAATGGTGTAAAAAATGCATACGCAGATGCCCACGCCAGGGTATCTGTTATTGCAGATGGCATTTCGGATCAGCTAGTGCACGATAGAAATGTTGCTGGTGCAACCGGACCTAGTGACGAAGCTTTAGATAATGGAGATTATGAGTTTACTGATGGTACAAAAGCGGAATGTTATTTTAGTATTTTGGAGGTATGGAGAACCGCAAAACTACTAAAAGAAAGTTTGGATATTTTAGAAGGCGGAGAAATTGAAAAAGAAGGATATTATACGTCATATCTTTATCAGGGTCTTGCATATTACCTACTTGGCACCTATTATGGCAGGGGCCCCAGTTACCCGGCAGATGGAGGAGCAACAATTGATACAAGTTCATTTATACCATCCAGTGAACTGTATAATACAGCAATTGCACACTTTCAGTCTGCTTTAAATTCACTAGATGCTGGTGATGATTATAAGATAAGGGTCTTAAATTCTCTGATGTCTCGCATATATCTTTATGGTGGGGACCCAATTCTGGCTGCTGATCATGCTTCGCAGGGACTTATAGCGGGAGATGATCCATTTCAGGCACTCTATACTGATGAAGGTGAATTTATTAACAGATATTATAACTATGCGGGTGAGGGACGTACGAGATGGACACTCGACTCAAGGTTTAGACATTTGCTTGGCGAAGAATTTACTGATGCAGGAAATGGGAATGGTGTTTATGATCAGGGCGAAGGATTTACTGATGCAGGAGATTTAAATGGTACATATGATGAAGGTGAAGATTTTATTGATCTAAAAAATGGTGTCTATGATTGGGGCGAAGAATTTGTAGATATTGCTCTTCCAGGTGGAGACACTGGATCGGGAAATGGTGTTTATGATGAGCCAACAGAACCTGAAGAGAGTATCAGATTGCCCATGGCAAAAGCGCCAATGGAAGAGGACGCTGTATCTTATGTAAGATATTATCAGGAAAAGTATGAAAGTGATTCACCAATATCAGTAATTAGTTGGCAGGAAAACCATCTGATTTTAGCTGAATTAGGTGTGCAGGGTTACGGCATAGGTATTGACGCTCTTGGCGCTGTTAATGATATCCGAAATTGGTATTCTCTTCCGCTTCTTACTGAAATTTCCATGGAAATTATTTTGGATGAAAGAGACAAGGAACTATTTTGTGAGGGGAAAAGACTAATCGATCAAAATCGTTTTTCTGATTTAATTCCATGGCATACTGGTGAGCTGCACTATATTCCAATACCATTGGAAGAAGAACTTACAAACCCTAATTACCCTTAATAGTTTTTACTACAAAAAATAATTTTTTGATGCAGTTTTCATTTAATACACTATTATAAGTATCTTGGAATGTTATATTTTGATAAATCTCAAATAAAAGGATAACGTTATGGTATCAAATAATTTCCCAAAAGGAACAGAAGTTGACCTAAAAATTCCTATGGTTCCAGACATGGAACTCGCGGCTGCAAAGACAGCAGAAGCCATGGCAGAATATGCTCATTTTTCTGATGATGAAATTGAAGAGATCAAAATGGCAATTATTGAAACGTGTATTAATGCGTTTGAGCACAGTGAAAGTATGGACCGCAATGTTTATATAACATTTCATGTAGATAAAAAAAAGATGGTTGTTCAGATCATGGATAAGGGTAAAGGTTTCGTTAAAAAAGATGTTGAGACACCCGATATCGCAAAAAAGATACACGCTGAATATAAACGGGGCTGGGGAATGCAGCTCATTGAATCACTTATGGATGAGGTTGATATTCAGAGCGGTGATGATGGTACAGTTGTTTCACTAACAAAATTTATTTGATACAAGAGGGAGATTTTAATTATGGCTGAACAATTTACAATGGATGTATCAGTTGACAATAAAACTGTTATTCTTCGTACTAACGGTTATTTAAACAATGTTGCAGGCGAGAGTATTGCTGAAGAATGTTATAAGCAAATGGACGACGGAAAGAATAATTTTCTGTTGGACCTTACCAATACAAAAATGGTTAACAGTATTGGTGTCTCTATTTTGATAGAGATCATAGAGAAATTGCAGGATGTAGATGGAAAATTGGGCTATTGCAATCTTGCACCTATCGTAGAAAAAACGTTCAATATAATGGGAATTACCCAATATTCCCAGGTATTTTCCTCAGAAGAAGAAGGACTATCTGAACTAAATTCTTAAAAGATTTATCTTTTATTTTTAATATATATTATTTAGCTTTTTCTTTTTTTAGAAAAAGTTAAAGAGAATGAGCAATTCTGCAATATCTGAGGTTTATGAGAAAGAGCGGGTAGATTATTACCTTGATGGGTTAGTTGACCTAGGTGATATCCTTACATCTGAAAATAAATTACAAAAAATAAGTTCCTCAATCCTTCATTTGATCCTGGGCACGCTTATGTTTTCAAAGGGGGGTATCCTTCTAAATGATAAAGAAAAAAACGTTCTAAAAGCCTTTTCCCAGCGAGGCCTTAATATCAAAGAGGGAGAGGAAATATCCCTTTCAGATATTGATGTTCAGAAATTGATGGGGGAATCAATTTATCGGATAGACTCCGATAAAACCAAAAATAAGATTGATAGTCTGGGTCAGGAAATAATTACAAAATTAAATCCAATAATTATTGTCCCCCTCTCATATAAAAATGAATTTTTGGGTATAGTCAGCCTGTGTAAAAAATTTATGAACCAGCCAATCAGCGATATGGATCTACAGATTCTGAGTATAATCTGCCATCATTTTTCCCATGCGGTACATAATTCAAATTTAATTGTTGATTTGAACAAAAAGAGCGATGCACTTAATTTAAAACTGCTCGAACTTGAAACATTATTTGATATCAGTTTAGCTGTTAATTCAGTTTTAGATGTGGATGAGTTAAATATGGAAATTCTTATTCGTTCTGTGGGTATTTTAAATGCATCCGCGGGAGCGGTATTTTTCACCGATAAATTCACACCGTTTTTAAAATTATCTACAGAGTTTAACCTTGACGAAGAAACACTTTCAAAAGTAATTATTTCAAAAAATCATGGTTTATTAAAACCCTGCTTTGAAAATATGGAAGGAATACTATTAAATCAGTTTGATGATGAAAAACTGAAAAAAGCTTTTGAAAATGAAAACCTTATGATCGCACCCATAAAGAGCAAAACAGAAGTTTTGGGATTGATCTGTATTTTGGATAAGGAAACGCGTCAGGGGATAGTACCATTTGAGCAAACCGACCTTGAGATGCTAACAGCGTTTGCAAGTCAGGCAGGTGTAGCTCTTGAAAACGCTCGACTTTTCACAAGTGTTTTGGAGACAAAAAACTATAACGAGAATATTTTAAACAGTATCGCAAATGGTGTTATCACTCTGTCTTTACTTGGTGAAGTTGAATCAATAAACCCTGCTGCCTTAAAAATATTGAAGATGGAAAAAGAAGAGGTTGTGAATAACCCGTACCTGTTGGTCTTTCCAGAAGATGACAATATCCAGAGCATCATCGAAAAAACTCTCGAAAGTCAAGATATCACTCTTGAAATGGATATTCCCTGCCATAGTGTAGGTGAAGATGTGAGAATAAATTTAACCTGCGCGCCATTGATGGACCAAGATGGAGGATTGAATGGAGCTGTTATAACTCTAGAGGATATATCAGAAGAACGACGAATTAAAAATACATTTAAGCGATATGTGTCGGATAATGTAGTTGAGGAATTGTTGGCAGAAGGTGCAACATTAGAGCTAGGTGGGGAAAGCAAGCATATAACGATTCTTTTCAGTGATATAAGGGGATTTACATCTTTGTCCGAAAAAATGAAACCTCAGGATGTAGTGGAAACTCTAAACGAATATTTCTCTGCAATGATGGATATTATTTTCAGGTATAACGGGACACTAGATAAAATTGTAGGGGATGAACTGATGGTGGTGTATGGAGCTCCATTGGAAAAAACCGATGATTCGGATAGGGCAATTTTGACAGCTATCGATATGATGAAAAAACTCAAAGCTTTGAATGAAGAAAGGAAAAAGAATAATTTAAAGCAAATTGATATCGGAATTGGACTGAACTCAGGAGAGGTTGTTTCAGGAAATATCGGTTCGGAAACTCAGATGGATTATACTGTAATTGGTGATACGGTAAACTTGGGAGCAAGACTATGTTCTGCAGCAAAAGCCTATGAAATAATCATTTCTGAATATACAGCAAATGAAGTGACCCAAAAGTTCAATTTAGAAAAAATGGAACCGATAATGGTAAAGGGTAAAGAAAAACCTATAAATATTTTTAAAGTTAATTACTGATTATTTAGTTTATGACTGATATGTTTAGCGTAGATGTCCAGGAAAAGGATGGTGGCGTAGTCATTCTCCGGACGCATGGATATTTAAATAATCTTTTAGGGAAAGAGATAATCAGTATATGCGAAGAAAAAATAGAAGCAGGGAAAACTCACTTTTTAATCGATTTTAAAGATACTCAACTTGTGAACAGTTTGGGTGTATCAATTTTATTGGAGGTCATTCAAAAATTACAAATGGTTGGAGGTGAATTGGGGTCATTCAATCTTTCTCCCATGGTAAACAAAACATTTATAATTATGGGATTGGATCAATATTCAAATGTGTTTTCAGATGAAACAGAAGCTGTGAAAGCCTATTTGAATTAATAGATGAAATGAATAATATCATATTAAAATATTTTTATAATGAAATAAATAGGTGATACCAATAAATTGCATGAATCAACATAAATTCGTAAAAGATATTTTTTAAAGAGAATTATTATTCAAGCATAAATATTTTTAAATTGTTATCATACCCAAACAAGTATAATGACACACTTAATTAGGATAGGAAGCCATGAATATCATTAAAACAATTTGCATAACCATATTTTTAGCTACAATTGTTTATTCTTCCACAGGATCTGTTAGTGGAACCATCGCCAGTGAGGGACAGGTATTACCGGGTGCTAATGTTTCATTGATAGGTTCAAATTTGGGAGCTGTAACCGACTCAGTAGGAAATTACCTTTTGTCTAGAATCCCCACAGGTAAGTATATATTGAGAGTAGACTATATTGGATATGAGTCTCAGACAAAAGAAATTTACATTACATTATATGACCTGGATGAAAAAAATGAAACGGGATCCGTTCTAATTGATAAATTAGGTGTTGATGTAGAGTTGGAGGAATCAAAGGATATATTAAAAGGGAATGCATTAAAGAATGTTAATTTTGAGTTGGTTTCATCTGCCCTTGGACTGAATGAAGTGGTCGTATCTGCTGCAAAGAGAAAGCAAAAGGTCACCCAAGCCCCCAGTGTAGTTTCACTAATGAAAAGCGTTGAGATCAGAAGACAAGTTGGTGTTGAGAGCTATCTTCGACTTATATCTGGTCTTAAGGGAGTTGATGTGAATTATTTTGGCGTTCAGGGAGCACAAATAAATGCAAGAGGGTTTGACGGAGCATTCAACACACGGTTCAAACAATATAACGACGGTGTGGATATGGGTGAGATTATTTCTGGTATTGTAAATACTACCTTAACGTCACCACCAAAAGAGTCAATTGATAGGGTTGAAGTAGTGTTTGGTCCTCAATCAACCTTGTATGGTCCAGATGCGACAACCGGTATTTTAAATATCTTGAAGAAACATCCGAGAACCGATGATACCAATGAGATTAATCTTTCTCTCTCTGATGTAAATAAAATGAGAGTCGGAGGAAGATATTCCAATGTATTTGATAAATTTTCTTTTGATATCGTTTTTGAGGGATTAATCGCCAAAGAGTATAACCTAGGCAATACGGAAAAAGATGCAGATGGAAATTATGTGGATCCTGTTTGGTTCTATGGTGTTTATCCTGACTCATCTGTAGATGACTTCCCTTGGGTTGAGGATTGGAATAATTTGCCCGATACGGTTAGTATGACAGAATCAGATGGTTGGGCAGCAGGCTATTTAGATCATGACCCTACTAATCCTCTTAATGATAGGTTTTACTATTTTCTTCAGGAAGATGTATATGGAGTTATGGATCAGGATAGATATAATTTTACCGGAAATTTTTATTATGAATTGGGAAATGATAAAGAGTTGTCACTTTCCATCTCAAAAGAGAGTGGTAAAGGATATAGCATGGGCAGTGTATCACCAATATTTTCTAAAAACAATTCACTAAACATAGACACAAAATATTCATCAAATGATCACTCTCTGAGATACAACTATAAGAATCAAAAGATGACCGGTATAGTTAGATATACAATAGCTCAAAGTCAGGCAGACATCCAAAAAGATAGTGTATTTAATTATATGCCTTGGTCTAAAGTTTGGTCTGACATTTTACCAAATAATAATTTGAATGAGAATATAGTTTTGTTGGGAAACGCAACACGTCATATTCTAGATTACCAATATAGTAAACAGATATCTGATGTATTACAGCTAGTTAGTGGCGTTGATTATCAATTTGTCAATCCAGAGACTGAGAGAAAAAATCTAAATGATTATGGATATGACCAAATTACAAAAGAATATTCTGGAGAAGATATAACTGAATATCGTTACGGAATTTATGGACAACTAACAAAAACATTTTCTGATGACTATGAGCTCACGGCCTCAATTAGATTTGATGATCACCAATATTATAAAAGTAATTTTTCTCCAAAAATGGCACTAGTAAAAGATAACTTCTTAAATGGTAGTTTAAAACTTATTGCAGGTAGTGCATTTAAAGCGCCTACATTAACAGATAGACATCTACATAATAATCTTCTAAACATTCAACCTATTGAAGTTCCTTATTGGGGACCAGATAATCCTTTTTTTCCAAATCTAGCTCCTTGGGCTGTCGGTGTAGATTCCACTACCAATCCATACGACCCTGAATATGTCGCAAGCTTACATGCAATGGCATCTGGGAATAGTAGGGGGTTTGAAATCATTGATTTTAATGATAATAACTGGAACTTTATTTATGATGAGGGAGATGAACTCATAAATCGCCTGACCGTTGAACCACTGAAACTGGAAATACTGAATTCAATAGAGCTTGCCTATTCAGGGTTACTAAACCAGTATACTCTATTAGATGTTAATTTTTATATAAACAGATATAAAAATTTGAAAGCAGCACTTGGACACATTGGTACTACAGGACGAAACTATATGAAAATACCGGATATGGAGGCCTTGACTCCGGGTGTTATAAGTTTGATGTACAATACAGATGGAACAGTCTCTGAAGCTGCGATGTCTTGTATCGGAGGTGTTATGGGAACGGGAGCTGATGAGGCATCAGCTATCGCATATTGTCAGGGAGTGTTTGCAGGAATGGTCTTTAATAGTTCTGATTCAGATGCATATATAGATACTGCAATGGTGTATGGTGATAAACAGCCTTTCGGAAATAGTGGTACCAATACCGAAATTAGATATGGTGATGGCAGTGTAATAGACCGAGATATTTGGGTGTTAACCTATCAGAGCATTCCAATTGAGGTTGATTTTTACGGATTGGATATAGGTTTAAAATATTTTAGGGATGCATACGAAGTATCAGCTAACCTTTCTTATTTTGATGATTCAGACCTGGAAGCAAAACGCCATAAGGCAGAAAATTTTCACAATGATCTCTTAGATGACTCTGATAATGATTCCACATATATTAATTATTTAGACTTTTTTAATGTCTACAGTAACACTCCCAGATTAAAATATAATTTTTCATTGACACTTTTTGACCTCTATTTTAATAATTTAGATTTGAACCTATCTGTAAGTGGAAAATCTTCTTATGAATTTTTAAGTGGTGCCTATAAGGCTACCAAAGAGGGAGAAGAAAACCCAGAACTTTATTTTGAGGGGAGCAATTTTCATATAAACAAGGGCACCATTGGCGGAGATATGTTTTTAAATATGAATCTAATTTATTCATTGAATGAAAGCTTAAAGGTTGGGTTCGGTATTAATAATATATTAGAAAATGAGAGCGTCACTTTCCCTCTCACCCCTAAAATTCCTAGATCCTTTTACTTGGATCTGGGGTATGAATTTTAATTATAGCTTATTAATATTCCTCATACTCGAAAGTGAATTTTTTAACAGGTATTTCCTGTATTTCACCAAATTTGTATTCATACGCATACACTACATATTCATAATTTCGGTTGTCGCTGTAATTATATACAAACTTTTGCTTTAAATTTTCATCTGAGTCATAAAACAATTTTTCAACTGGCTTCCCGCTTGTATCATAATTACCTATCCATCTGCTATAATCTTTTAAATAGAGGTCATCCGTACTTATAGAGGCTAACTCCCCATCAGGATCAAACATTGACCAGGCAATATGATTCCCGATAGAATCAAACTCTGAAACGGATTGAGTTGTCAAAATTCCTTCAGAATCATATTTTAGTTCTTCAGTAATATTCCCATATATATCATACCTATTGGTAATTTTTGATTTCATTAATCCAAACCTAGAGGATTCAGATAAATTCCCTAGCGAATCATAATTGTAGGTAATTTTTGATTTTAATAATCTGTCAGAATCATACTTGGTTTCTTCAACCACCTGGCCTCTGGAATTATATTTCGCAAATACATAGTTTTTCTTTGTATATAATTTCCATCCATCTGCATCATACTTGGATTCCTCCACCTTGTTACCATTAGTATCATACTTGAACATAATTTGATATTTGAGAGACCCATCCGGCAAATAATCCATTTGTTCAATCCTGTTTTTATTTTTATCATATTTAAATGAAGATTTGGAAATTAATGTCCCCTTAGAATCATATTTTGATTCATCAATAAGATTTCCTTTTTTATCATATTGAAAATGAATTTTTTCCTTTCCGGGAATTTCTTTCCACTCTCCAAAATTTTGTTCAAAATTAAACTCATTTCTAATTTCAGATTTCACTCCCCTCAAAATATTTAATTTATCGGTTAATCCTTGACAAAAAACTATAGAGGATAAAGATATCACAATTGATATAAATATTAGTTTTTTCATTAGTTTTATTTAATTCATTGTCTTCTATTAATAATGTACCAGTATTCCATTATTTATTGGACGCAAAATGCATACCAAAATATAAGAGGGAATGATTAGTATAGTTTATATTATTATTTTATTTACTGAAACATACATTTTAGAATGAACAAACCTACCAATTGATAGATATAAAATAACTTAGAATTTTTATAGTTCATTAGTAATCCAATTATAAGTAATGGATTATATATGGAGGGAACAGATATTTTTTGTTGAAAAATCTGGTTTGAGAACTTCTAATCTATGTCGTCTTTTTTAGAATAACCATAGTACAATCATCCGGCAGGTCTCCTCCTGCAAGCCATTCATCTGTAATTCTAACCAGTTCATTCTGCATTGTAATTACATCGTTATTTATGTTGTCAAGCAGGCATTTTTCCACAGTTTCATAGCTTAGCAGTTCACCCGCTGGGTTTGGAGCTTCAGGGAACCCATCGCTCATCATCACAAATACATCCCCTTTATCAAGTGTAATTTCTGTTGTATTGACTATCATGTTCTTAAGTGAGCCCAATGGTAGTCCTGGTATCAATATTTCTTTCATTTCTCCTTTTTTTGCAATATAGTGATAAGCGGGAGGCATACCTGCAGATGTAAATACAACCTTATTGCCCTTTGCTTTTACCATATTGACACACATTCGGTTTAGACCCAGCTTAAGTTTTATCAAAGTTTTATTTAACCGTAGTAGAATTTCTTTTGGATCGTCCAGCGGTGAGGTTACAAGTACTGACTTGGTAATTGAAACGATATTTCCTGCAGTTAGACCGTGACCCGTTGCATCTCCACAGATTGCGTAAAAAGTTCCGTCTGGGTTTTCAAAAAAGTCATAGTAGTCTCCACCTACCTCTGTAGATGTTTTCTGGTATCCGGTTATTTCATATCCATCATAGTCAGGTAAATTTTCTGGTAACAGAGACAACTGAAATTCACTTGCAAGTTCCAGCTCTTCCTGCTGGCGGATAATTTCAGCTTCTCTAAGGTCCCTTGCTTCTTTATTTTTCTTTTGATAGTTAAGTGAAGAAAATACCGTCAGGGAAATAAGAATGAATAGGACTCCCCAAAAAGGGATAGCGGTCTTCGGATTCATATACCATATGGGAACAACCTTGAATGGAATATGGAGGAGTTGGGAGTAATTTAAGTCGGAATCAATTCCTTGAATTTCAAAGGTATAATTTCCCGATGATTGAGGGTTAAACTCGAAAGATCCCGTTTGGGTCGATGTCCAATCCCCACCAATTTCAGGAATTCTATATTGAAAATACTGGTTCTCAATTCGGTCGTTAAAATTAACCGAAGAAACATCAATAAATATTCTATCATTTGTGATAGAATTGATTTCTTCTGATTGTTTATCATTGATTAAAATATCCCCCCTCGGTGTTTGAATATTTTGGATAAATAGCGGAAAAGTAAATTCCGTGGGGTCATAATAAGAAATTCCTCCATCCCCTCCAAAAACTGTAGTTTCATCATCCATAAAAGCAATTGTTCCAATTGTATTACTTATCAATCCATCTTTTTCATTAAGCGATATCCACAATTCATGGTTATAGCAGGAGACTCCTCCGCCAAAAGACCCTGCCCATATTTTTCCTTTTTTATCCACCTTCAAAACTCGAGTTTCATTGTGAGCCAAACCGCTTGACGTGGTAAAATGGGTGATGGAATCACTTCTTACCACGGCAACTCCTGACTCCATTCCTATCCAAAGATTTTGGTCATGATCTAAGGCGAGAGAGAATATTCTTTTGTCAGGAAGTTCGGTAGGCAGGTCTGAGAACCGCTTTCCGTCCCAGATACTGATCCCTCCTCCGTAACACGCAAAATAAATCAGTCCCTCGGGAGATTGAATAATATCATATACATTATTGGAAGCTAAACCATCTGCCATACTATAATTATAAAAATCATCGTTCTTGAACGCGGTCACTCCACTTCCATCAGAGCCGAGCCAGGTGACACCTGTTTTATCTGAAAAAATTGAGGTAACTATATTAGAAGGTAACCCGTCTGATGATGAAAATGCCTTCATTCTCCCTTTGGAATATTTTGTAAATCCTTTGGTAGTGGCAATCCACAGCATCCCTGAGGCGCTCCGGTGAAGATCCAAGATATTGTTTGACATTAGACCATCTCCTCTGCCAACTCTATTAATGATCCTCTCATCTTTCATGACTATTAGTCCTTTATCAGTTCCAACCCACAGCTCACCATTGTCTCCTGTGACTACAGCTCTCACGGTCGTGGATTTAAATCCGTCATCCTTATCGAGGTTTCTAAAAGTATAGGGGTCAAAAACATATAGACCTGCTCCAAACGTACCAATCAACAGCTTATCGTCGTCCGTAAAATTCAGAGAATATATTTTTTGATTTTTTATATCATTTTCAATATCAATAGGTGATTCAATTTGAGTGAATTTTCTTTCGTTGTAGAGATACAATCCTTTATCAGTTCCAACCCATAGATTTCCATTTTTATCCAATTTAAGAGCTCTTATAACTTTGGAGGATAATTTCCCTGAATCACTTGCATTTGTTATTTTTCCATCCTTGACTCTGTACAAACCTTTCACAGTGCCTATCCATGCTTCATCATCTCCAGTCCCTGATATACTTGTAATTTTTGATTGACCTGTATATTCTGTTAGATCATATTCCTTAAGTAGTTTACCGTTATCAAAATATACCATTCCTTTTCCGCCGTACCAGTCTCCTTGCTCGCTGTTATCGATTGCGGTTATTGTTTTATTACCAATTTTTATCAAAGAATTATATTTTCCCCCTTTGTGAGTAAAAACTCCTTTTTCCGTAGTGACGACTAGGTTCCCATCGCTATCAATAGAAGAGGTATATATGTTTTTTCCGTATAATCCAGATATTTCTGTGAATGTACCGTTATCTAGCTTTAGAGCACCATTCGTTTCAGATACTGCAACAATTTCACCAGATGACAACATCAGGATATTGGATATATTGCTGGGAGGGAGCCCTGAATCATAACCATAATTGCTAAAGGTTAGACCATTGAAATGGGTGACCCCGCTGGATGTTGATAGCCAAATGGAATTATTATTATCAACGGAAACACCATAAATATAGTTGCTGGTTATCCCATCGACAGTAAGATAGTGCTTCCATATTCCCCGTTTCCCGCTGATATTGAAAGATTTTGGAAAGAGGACTGTTAGGGTGAAAACTGAAAAAAATATAAGCTTGAAATATTTACGTATTGTGTTCATCAAATTGTTTCCTGTAGATAAATATTGACGAAAAATGAATTCAGTTAATTTTTTGGTTAATCATAGCCTCAAAATAATCCAACTGACATAATGAAATTTAAACAAAATATATGCTGGAAAAAATCCTCATAATTTACAATTTATCTGTATACTTAAATTCCATTCCCGCATTTTGAAGCCTCTCAATTAGGCTATTTCCCATTGCAACAGCAGGAGTTAGAATCCCATAATGCTCCGGTAAAATTTTTGTATTAATAGCTAAACAGAGAGCTGACTCTGCTATCATAAGTGCGGTCCCTGAATACCCCGGATCAGACTTGCAGGAGACGGTAACTTTATGTTGTTTTCCATTTGTCAATCCAATAAGAACCAATTTAAAAAGACCTTCTTCTCGTTTTTGTTTTGAGGGTCCTTCTCCTGGTTTTGGTAAGATGGTATTCTTCAGAAACCACCTGGTAAAACTGAAATAAAGCAGTGTGACTAGTATCCCCAATCCAATCCTATTTAGCTCAGCTCTTAACTTAGAAAACGACTTTTTTGGATAGGTAGATACTTCATCATATATAAAATCCTGCCCATAGATAAAATTTAATAACGCATTTGTCCTTCTAACTATAGCAGAGTTAAACCGAGACATAATAAAAGGACCTACCCATTGGTTAACAGTCTCATCCCACTTAATGCTTTTTAGATCAGGTTGTTTGGGTCCCGATGATAATTCTTTTGGATAAAGTGAGTAGGGGTTATTCAAGATTTTCCTAATTGATCTATCTTTAGCATTTTTCATGATCTCAAGCATACTTGAGATTGTTCCTCCGCTGACACCGCCTTTTATTTTTTTTACATAAAGTCTAACCCTCTTTAAGGGCGAACTTACTTCTTGGAGTACTTTTTTTTGCAGCATCATTACCCCTAAATCAGATGGGACCGAGTCAAAACCACAGGAGTGAACAATTTTTACCTGTGCCGCTCTTGCGTTCTCTTGATACTGTTGTATGGTTTGATGAATAAATGGGACCTCTCCAGTGAGGTCACAATAGTGAGTCTGGGTCTGGATACAGGCATCTACAAGTGTTATCCCATATTTTAAATAGGGTCCTACGGTAGTTAAAATAACTTTGGTGCTTGATGTGATCGTTTTGATAGACTCAATATCAAAACTGTTCCCAATTAAAATTGGTAACTCATGGCTGTGTTTAGCTGTTAATTCTCTCTGAATTCTCTCGAGTTTTTCACGGTTTCGCCCTGCTATTGCCCATTCAAAATTGGAGGATTCACCCAATCCGTATTTGTCTACCAAATACTCACAGACGAGCCTCCCTGTGAAGCCGGAAGCTCCCCACACTACAATATCAAATTTTCGATTTTTGCTCATAATACTCTATAAAAATATTTAACTGAAGATAAAAACTAATACGAGAAAAATAAAGAGAAAATATTTTTTATATCTAAGTGGAATAAACCAATTATATAATAAATGATAATATTAACTTTCATTTTGAAGAATGAAAAGGGATTAACTAATATAGTTATAATTATTATAGCTATATATTTGAATTTATCACCAACATAAACTATAATGAAACTCCAGGGTCTCACACTTTTTGATGATACGCATTTAGCATATATTTTTGGGAGTATAGTCTTCTGTATAGGGGTTCCATTAATTGGTAAAATAATTTGTAAAACCTCTATCTCGAAAAAAAAGTGGGCTATGGGATTGATCTGGTTAACGGTTATTCAAGAAGTCTTTGATTATATTAACCGGCTACAGGTTCGTGAGCTGAACCTTGAGCTGGACCTCCCATTTCATTTGTGTCATATTGCTCTGCTTGCGTCAACTATAGCTCTCTACAATAAAAATAAGATATTATTTGAAGCTGCATTTTTCTGGGGAGTCGGAGCTTCTTTTCAAGCCATCCTTACACCAGATATGAGTGACTTTGATAATAATCTTAGTTTGCTGACATTTTATCTCCATCACGCCCTGATAATTGCCCATGTTCTTTGGCTTATAGTGGTTGAAAAAATGGGATGTAGAAAGGGGAGTATTTTAAGGACAATAATAATCACTAATCTTTTTGCTGCTATTATTTATCCCATTAATTTAGTAATTGGTGGAAAAGCAAATTACATGTATCTAATAAAAAAACCGCCAGTAAACAATCCTCTTCTGATGGGTGAATGGCCCTGGTATATATTAAACCTTGAGATCATCATCGTGCTATATATGGGAGTGCTATATATTCCGTTTTTCTTAAAAAACCTTAAATCAGCTAAATTAGTTTAACCCTTAGTTTGTGGTCATTTAAGTAAAAAATTTCTATATTTACCCCTGATATGAGTTGGATACAGAATAATTTAAATCCATTTCTCGAATATTCATCGGTGCAGAGTGCATTGATAGTAATAGCTGCTGTAATTGTTGCTAAGATCGCGGATATAATATTTACAAGGCTATTTAGACAAATTGTTTCAAAAACAAAGTCCAGTCTTGATGATAAAATAATTGATCTTCTTCATCGCCCTATTTTTTATTCAATTATATTTATAGGTCTCTCTTTTGCGGTGAAGCGCGCAGGGCTACCAGATTATTTGGATTTTGCATTTGTGGGAATTTTCAAAACAATTACCATTGTTATCTGGCTGGTTATTTTTATCAAAATGTTTGTCGTTACGATGGAATGGACATCAGGCCGTACGTCGAGCAAGGTTCTACAGCAAAAGACTCTTCCGCTCTTCAATAATTTAGGAAAAATTTTAATCGTTGTAGTGGGTGCCTACTTTATATTTTTAAGCTGGAATATCAACATTAACGGGTGGCTTGCATCTGCGGGAGTTCTGGGAGTTGTTTTGGGTTTAGCTGCAAAAGATACTGTAGCAAATTTCTTTGCTGGGATTTTTCTTATGGCAGATTCTCCGTTTAAAGAAGGAGATTATATTTTATTGGATACCGGGGAAAGAGGGTACGTAAAAAACATGGGAATCCGGTCCACCCGTATCATGACGCGGGATGATATCGAGATCACGATTCCAAATTCGGTGATAGCGTCCTCTAAGATTGTAAATGAAAGTGGGGGGCCCGAAGAAATTGAGCGAGTGCGTATCACGCTACAGGTATCATATGGTTCGGATATTGACAATGTAAAAGATATTCTGATCAAGATCGCAAGTGAGAACTCTAATGTGATGGATCAACCGGAGCCGAGGGTCCGATTTAGAGAGTTTGCTGATTCAGGTTTGAAACTTCAACTATTATTTTGGATATATAAGCCGGAGACGAGGGGTAGAACTGTTGACTCAGTGAATACCGAGATATATAAACAGTTTGCTCAAAGCGGGATCTCTATACCATACCCAACGATGAATGTCATTTTACCCGAAAGGGGATAAAATGCCGTTCATATATAGACTGTTTTTTATAATGACCTCTGTAATTGTTTCTCAAAACAACTCTACATGGGATATCATCCAATCTGAAATTCTGGACCAAAACTGCACAATCGGCTGCCATGTTGGGGGCTCTTCCTTTGCTGAGCAATCCAATTTGATCTTAACAGAGGGGGAAGCATATAATCAACTGGTTAATGCTCTCCCGCACAATAGTGCTGCCCTCTCTGACGGACTTCTAAGAGTAGGTACGTCAGGGCTTACCAGTCTCTACTCAAGCTTTCTCTGGGAAAAAATCAATGCGCCCAATCAGGAACACTATTTTACAGACCATCCTTACTATGGATCCATTATGCCACTGGGTCTTCCATATCTGACAAACGGTGAATTAGCTTTTATTCGAGAGTGGATTATTGGGAATGCTCCGGAAACAGGGGAGATTGCAGATACTCTGTTATTGGAAGACACTACGCGATATGAGCCTCCTATATTTGAGATATTAACACCACCGGAACAGGGATTTCAGTTTCACCTGGGTCCTTTTGAAATTCCATCCGGGTTAGACCGAGAATTTTTTTACTATCACCCGCTAGAAGAATCCGAAGATATTTTTATTGAAAGAGTAGAGATTAACATGCGTCCTGGAAGTCATCATTTCATTGCGTATACTTTTGCCCAGACTATGCCCGGGGTATTGTATCCTGAGCCATTTGTCTATAGAGATTTGCGCGATGATAATGGTAACTATATACAGGAAAATATGATTCAAATGGCATTTCATAAATTTGGAGCGGGGACTCAGTGGCCACGCTTGGATTATCATTTTCCCCCGGGAGTAGCACTGAGAATGGACCCCAATTTGGGTTTTGATCTAAACTCTCACTATGTAAATTTTTCTGATACAACCATGACTGGTGAGGTATACCTCAATTTCCACACTGTGGATCAAGAAGATGTAGTAAAAGAGGCAAATATTCTGATGATGAACAATAACAACATTAGCCTCCCTCCAAACCAGGTGACAACTCTAACTCGGACCTTCTGGGTCAGTGATATGTTTCAGGAACCTATATCAGTTTTTCAGTTGTTTTCACATGCCCATCAGCATATGCTGGAGTTTAAGGTTTACATTGAAGGGGGAGAGCAGGACGGTGAACTGATTTATATTGCCAGTGACTGGGCCCACCCTCCTATCCTAGAACTAGACCCACCGCTGTATATGGGATTGACCCAAGGTTTGACAATCGAAGCAACCTATAATAACTGGACAGATGAAACTATAGAATTTGGATTTTTGAGCACTGACGAGATGATGATTCTTTTTGGATATTATTATTTAGGAGATAGTCCGTCTGCTATACCTCTCTCAATCCAGGATGGTTGGAACTTGGTAGGGCTTCCTTTTGAGTATGATGATACTTCAGTTGAGTCTATTTTCCCTGAGTCAATATTGGGGACTTTATTCCAATTTGATGGTTCCTATATAAGTGCAGGTGAACTGGATTTTGGAAGCGGATACTGGCTGTATTTTGATGAGCCCCTATCAACTGTTTTGTCTGGTATTATTGTGGAAACAAATGTGGTAACCTTGGCAGAGGGTTGGAACCTTATCTCCGGGATATCTACTCCGGTGTCCGTAGAGCAAATATATGACCCTCAGAGTATCACTGTCTCAGGTGCACTTTACGGCTTTAGCGAGACCTACTTTCAATCTGAAATCTTACACCCCGGAAAAGGATATTGGATTAGGACAATTAGCTCTGGATCTATTACCTTGATAGAAAATTAAATTTTTCCACATCTTCATAAAAAGTGGAGATAGAGTAAGTTGAAGAATGGATCTTCAAAAAAAAATCATAATAAAAATAATCGGTTCTATGTTAGTTATAGGATTTTTAGGTGCTCAACCAAATTCTGACCTTGACCAAATTATCCTAAACCATATGAACTCTGGATATATCCCAGGTCTGTCTGCAGGTATTGTTGTAAATAATAATGTTATATGGTCAGATAGTTACGGAACAGCTAATATTACACTCAATACCCCTGTTACTGAGGATACAAACTTTTTAGTAGCATCTATTTCTAAATTAGTAACCACGACAGCTATAATGCAGCTATATGAAGAGGGTAGGATCGGTCTACATGATTCCATAAACCAGTATCTCCCGTTTATAGTGATAAATCCCTTTCAGCCTAACACCGAAATAACTCTCTATATGCTCTTGACACATACCTCAAGTATATATGAGGATTTAACCTATTCAGAAGAATACTCTATTTTCGGAAATAACCCAGAGCTTGAATTAGAATATTTTCTCTCAAATTATTTGATGATGGGTGGAGAATTTTATTCATCAAACAACTACTATAATTATGGGCCTGGTGACCAGTGGAACTACAGTAACATAGGGTTTGCGCTTATTGCATTAATAGTTGAATCCATATCTCAACAATCATTTGAAGATTACTGTGAAATGAATATATTCGGTCCTCTTGGTATGGAAGAGACCTCATGGCATTTTGAGGATATGGATGAGTCAACTGTTGCTATGCCCTATGAATGGATGCCAGGTTGGGAAGAAATGGGGCATTATTTTATTCCATATTATCCCTCAGCACAGCTCAGGTCAAGTGTCAGTGAGCTTAGTTCCTTTCTAATTAGTTATATGGAAAATTTATCAGGATTAATGGATGATGAGACTATTGAATTAATACTCACAGAACATATTGATGATGGCTGGAGCTGGATGAATATGAGTGAGGGGTGGGGCCTTGGTTGGTATCACAAAATTCTAAACGGAAGGGATCTTTGGGGACACAATGGAATGATGTGGGGAGTACTTACTGAGTTGTTTTTTAGCCCAGAAGATAATATTGGTATTATTATTTTAACCAATGGAGGTGACTATTATGGAAGTTGGTATTCTGATGTTATTGCCATTGAAAATGCATTGTTAGATTATGGATATGAGTATTTAGAATCAAATCAAATAATAAATATAAACTATGGTGCTGGTTGGAATATTATTGGTCTACCCGTAGAAATGGAGTATACGCACTACCAAACATTATATCCCCACTCAATTGAGGGGACACTTTACTCTTTTGATGGAAACTACAATTCTGAAACATCCCTAATAAATGGCGAAGGCTATTGGCTGAGATTTAATGATGAATGCAATACTAATATTTCAGGTGCTTCGATCAATGAATTAACAATTAATTTAAACGTAGGATGGAATCTTATCACAGGGATAAGCACTTTATTAAGTATTTTAGATATCCAAGATCCAGATGAGATAATAATTTCAGATACTATTTATAGTTTTAACAATGGCTCCTATATTATTACCGAAAATTTAGAACCCGGAAAAGGATATTGGATTAAGACAATTGGCTCTGGCTCTATTATTTTATCAGAAAATTAAACTTTACCACCTCTTTGTAAAAAAGTGAGGGATGGGGTAAAATGAACAGACTTATACCTTTAGTGTTATTCTTTGCTTGTGAAGGGAAGCAGGAAAAAGACTGTGCTGGCGTATTGGGTGGTAATAATATCTGTGGCTGTACAGATAGTACTTCTACCAATTATAATTATCAGGTAACATACGATGATGGTAGTTGCTATTCTCAATCGTATGATTTTAATCAATTAGAGCAATTGGAACTTGAGATCATGGATATTATTGGCATCCCTGGTTGCAGTGATGATAGTTATTGTAGATATGTCGGTTTTGGTGCAAAACCGTGTGGTGGATATTGGGAGTATTTAGTGTATTCAATGGTAAATGTTGATTCAATATCTCTGAGTAACAAAATAGATCAATATAATGAATATAATGATTCATTGAATGTTAGGTATGAAATTTCATCTGACTGTAATTTTATTTATCCTCCAACTCTTCATTGTGATAATGGAGTATGTATAGGTAACTGACTCAAGCTATAGATAGAACCCCATCACTTTATGAATAAATGGGGATGAATTGATATACTTTAGCCACACATCCAATTTAAAATAGAATCTGCGTGGTCCTCACATCCCAAAAGTTGAATTTAATTATACTGAAATACCTCTTCTAATGGTACATCAAAAATTTTTGATATTCGAAATGCAAGCTCAAGTGAAGGCGAATATTTTTGAGCTTCAAGTGCAATGATCGTTTGTCGTGTTACACCTGCCTTTTCGGCTAACTCTGCCTGAGTCATTTCACTAGCTTCAAATCGCAATCGGCGAATTTGATTTTTAATCTTTTGTTTTCCCATTTAGATACTTCTTCTGTAAAAATATAATAGACTGACAGATTTAACTGCTGAACAAAAAAGTGTAATTATAATTAAAAATGCAGCTATCAAAGTCGGAGTAAATTCATAATGGTTACCGAGTGGAGTAAAAAAAAGCCAGCAAATAAGGAAGAGAATAGAGATTTGAAAAATAGTATTACTAATTTTATAGCTTTTCAGTTCAAAAATGTAATCACGCTCATCTTTTTTTTCGCTTTCTTTAAATATATTAATAATTGTAAAAACAACTATTGAATAAGCAATAGAAATAAATATTGTAGTCGTAATTAAAATAATTGATTCATTACTATGGATGTCACCGCTGATTATTAAAAGAAATAATTTAGGGAAAAAATAAATGGAAACTATCAGGTCTAAGACCAACTCAGCCCAGATGTTTAATTCCCTATTAGAATAGTCATTTAAAAATTGCATTTAATTCCTCTTTTTTTAATTCTATAATAATTTGAATGTAAAAAATATATTACATAATGCCAAATATATATTACAATTGCATTGTTCATCCGAAGTTCAGCACTAGTGAGGTATTTTGGCTACCCAGCTCTTTATAAAAAGGTGGATAAGGAGTAATTTAAGGGGATTAAAATGATTATTTTAACATTAACTAACAAGAATTGGAGATATCTATGTTATTTCATGTAACACACACACATGGCTATGAAACATGCATAGCCCACGATGAAAAGAGTAAGAGTAAATTAATACAAACGATTTTTGAGACAGAGGTATCAGGGGTAAAAGTTTGGGACGCGTTTAGTGATCCGCCAGGACATCAAATATTTATAATTATTGAATCAGACTCAATGGAACAATTAGTAAAATTTTTAGATCCTATCATAGATATTGGTGACTATGATGTTCGCCCTGTTTTGAATCTGAGGACTGCAATTGAAAACCTAAGCAATAACTAAAAAGTTCCTTTAAGCTCTTTTCTGTCAGAATGCTGTGATAAGTAAAAAATAAAAGGAGATTTTTGGGAATTACGAATTACATTATATTTTAGTCCATCTAATTCAACAACAATTTAGAATGTTTTTTGATAGGGGGTTTTTATATTTTCAGATGGATAAATCTTCGGTATACATCCACTCAAACTAACGAGAAACAAGCACTTGATTGGACCTTATCTTTGATTTAATTTTTCCCTTGAATTGCATATAATTGCAATCTCAACTACAGATATTATTTTATCCAAATAAACATAGGAATGTCAAAATGGCGACTTTGATTTTGCGGGAAACATACCGCGCCTTAGAAGAGAAAATGAAATCTATTGATAAATTAAAGAGAGAGAGCTCGCTGAAGATCAGGGAAGCAGCGAGCCACGGTGATCTCAAGGAAAACTATGAATACAAAGCTGCCAAGGAGGAGCAGAGTATGATAGTATATAAAAAACAATTGCTTCAGTCCCACGCGCCGTTTCGGTTCATCGAGAGCAAACATATTGACACCGATGATGTAGGGTTTGGCAATAAAGTTATGATCCAAGAAGAGGGTAGAGATAAGCCCGAAGAATATTACCTCCTAGGCCCCATAGAATTTGAGCTGGATCTATATCCAACTATTGTAACCTACCATTCACCTTTTGGTCAGGCCATGATCGGAAAAAAGATTGATGAATATTTCACACTTGACATAGAAGGTAAGGATACAAAGTTTACAGTTAAAGCAATTGAAAAAATATCTTGAGTGCGATGGTCTCTTGCAAGTTCTTTAATCTTGACTTTGGATAGGATCTAAAAATTCGGATTAACAGTGGTTACTCTAGATAAGAATCAAATCAAGAGTTTGATCACCATGAGTGAGGCCATTGTAGAAATGAAAACCGCTTTCGCTCAGCTAAGCAATAATGAGGCAATTGTTCCAGAGCGATTGAGTACGGATGTCCCAGGTAAAAATGCCACATCCTTGGTGATGTCAGCTTATTCAATGAATAATCCTTATTATATTGTAAAAGTAGTATCGGTGAATTTTTCGAATCCCTCCAAAGGGCTACCACTAATCCATTCATCTGTTCAGGTTTTCGATGCCTCTAATGGAAGAGCGGTGGCGAACCTGGATGGAGAGTCCGTTACCGCTATTCGGACGGGCGCGGCATCTGGTTTGGCAACTGATATGTTGGCAAAGGAAGACGCAAAAGTCGGAGCAGTTTTTGGTACAGGTGTACAAGCGAGGTCACAGGTTGAGGCTATCACTACAGTAAAGAATTTGGAAAGAATTTTTGTTTTCAGTAGCGCAAGAGATTCAGCTGAGTTGTTTTGCAATTTCATTTCCGAAAATTATGATATTGAGGCTAACGTTGGAGAAAATGATCAATTAAAAGAAGCTGATGTCATCTGTACAGCTACACCATCAGAAAAACCCTTGTTTGACCACCGGGACCTTGGTCAGGGAGTTCATATTAATGCCGTTGGTTCATTTAAGCCTCATATGCGAGAAATAGACACTACAACTGTTATTAATTCGAAAGTAATTGTAGACAAGAGAGAATCGTGCAAAAGAGAAGCTGGTGACCTTATTATTCCAGCGGAAGGGGGAGAGTGGTCATTCAATATGGTCTATGGTGAGCTGGGAGAAATAGTATTGGGAGGGCTCCCTGGAAGAGATACCGATGATGAGATTACACTATTTAAATCTGTGGGTAATGCAATCCAAGATCTAGCTCTGGCAAACCTGATCATGGAAAAGATCAATAATGATAGCAATTAAAAAACTCAGGAATTGGGTTCCCCCAGATGACTGGTTAGAAATACAGACCATTGATTCTCATACGGAGGGGGAGCCGCTCCGAATTATTATATCTGGATACCCGGAATTGGAGGGTAAAACACTTTTGGAAAAAAGAATCAGTGCACGTCGCTCTCATGATGATTTACGAAAATCACTTATTTGGGAGCCACGGGGGCACAGAGATATGTATGGAGCTATCATAGTTGAGCCAGACACACCCGGCGCAGACTTTGGTGTTATTTTTATTCATAATGAGGGATATTCAACAGGATGTGGCCATGCCGTCATTGCGCTTACAAAAGTTTTTGTGGAGACGGGGTTAGTTCCCATGATTGAACCTGAAACAGAAGTAAAAATGGATGTACCATCTGGATTTATTAGATCTTACGCAAAAGTTGAAAATGGACAGGTGGCTGGGGTACGATTTGAGAATGTCCCATCGTTTGTTCAATCGCTAGATACAGAGATTAATGTGCCGGGGATCGGAAAGATTAATTATGACCTTGCTTTCGGTGGTGCATTTTATGCATTTGTAGATGTTGAGCAGCTTGGTTTAGAATGCACACCAGAGTACCAAAATCAGTTGATAGACTACGGAATAAAAATAAAACACGTCGTTATGGATTCAGTTGAGATGGTACACCCTAGGGAGCCCGATATGAATTTTCTATATGGAACTATTTTCACTGATATATCAAAAGATCAAAATCACCACAGTCGGAATGTCTGTATTTTTGCGGAAGGGGAGATGGATCGGAGCCCCACGGGGACCGGTGTCAGTGCAAGGGCAGCTATTCTCTATGCCAAGGGTGAGATTGAGCTTGGAAATTCAATTGTAATTGAGAGTATAATTGGTTCAACATTTTCGGTAAAAGTAGTTGAAACAACATCTTTCGGAAGTTATGATGCTGTGATACCTGAAGTGAGCGGAAATGCATACATAACTGGTAACAATACATTCTGGATTAACCCGGAGGATCCACTAAGGAAAGGATTTATAATAATTTGAAACAATATTTATACTTAATTATATCTTTTTCTTCTCCTGTCCTCATATTGCTTTTGGATTGCCGTAGACTTCAGAAGTCCAGGTATCGGTTTATGATTTGAACGGAAGACTCGTTCGTACATTGGTAAATACAACCATGGATGCTGGGTATAAGCGAGTTCTCTGGGATGGAAAAAATAACGATAGACAGGCTGTAAGTGCTGGTGTATATATATCAGTGATGAGAGCAGGTAGTTTCACTGATAGCCGTAAAATGGTGATGTTGAAATAGAACTTTTCAATTAGCAGAAAAAAACCCCGGACATCCGGGATTTTTTGTTTTAATTAACTCTTTGTGAAATGGGAGTAGATGATATAGATGAAGTTTAAAGTAGTATTGGTCTTATTTGTATTTATTTTTGAATATATAGATTATATTCGCGGTGTAACAGTGGTTAAATTATTCTATTATTTTAGAGATAATTATTAAAAAAATAATGCAAAGTCTAAGTTTTATAGCGATAATATTTCTTTTGTTGTCTTGTGAAGATAAGCAGGGACCTGAAGCTAATAATGCGCCGGTGGCTAATGATATTACAATAGTAACAGATGAGAATGTATCAATTGAAATCACCTTAGCTGGTTCTGATGCTGAAGGAGGTGACCTAATATTTGAGATAATCGAATATCCTCTCTATGGCACACTGGATGGTGAATTACCTACTATCATATACACACCCAATACGAACTTTAGCGGAAATGATTCTTTTAGCTATCATGTTTCAGATGGAGTTACTTATTCAGAGGTTGCCACAGTTTCTATAACCGTACTCCCTAACTTGGCCGGGTTATTTATTAATGAATTTTTAGCTAGCAACAGTGCGATAAATATGGATGAGGTAGGAGAATATGATGATTGGCTGGAGCTTTATAATGCAGGTAATATCTCTATGGATTTGGGAGGTTTCTTTCTTACAGACAATCTAGAGAATTTGACCAAATGGGAAATTCCTGAAGAAACCGTTATATCTGATGGAGGATTTTTGTTGGTATGGTGCGATGAAGATCAAGAACAGGGGTCTCTCCATACAAATTTCAGGTTAAGTGCTGACGGAGAGTTCATTGCTTTAGTATCTCCTGATGGATTATCAGTTGTTGATTCTCTGAGTTTTGGTCCTCAGACTAATGATTTATCCTATGGACGCACTTCTGATGGTAATTCAGTTTGGGATTTTTTTAATACTCCTACTCCAAACAGCCCTAACGGAAACTAATTTAGATTGTTTGACAAAGCCAAAATAGAACTGCATGGTAAATTTATCAGACTTTAACAGTATATCATTGGAAGATTTGGACAAGGTTCAGCTCCTCAATCGGAAGGACACAAAATTTGTGTTTAGCCAGAGCAAACTTTTACAGCTTTTGGACAGGCTAAATCCATTTTATAAAATACTGGAGATAGAGGGGGAACGCTCTTTTAACTATGATAACACTTATTTTGATACAGACAATTTTTCCTTTTATACTCAGCACCACAACGAGTGCAGGAAAAGGTTTAAGGTGCGCTACAGAAAATATTGTGTGACCAGTGAGGAGTATTTTGAAATAAAAGTTAAGGATAATAAAAACCGGACAATAAAAAAACGCATAAGGAGCGTTAACAGGGGTGGCGATTTTGTTGAGCCAGAGAGACGTCTGATATCCGAAATAGTTGGTCTTTCACCAAAGGACCTTATCCCTAAGCTTGACATACAGTTTTCTCGAATGACATTGGCTGATAACAACTTTAATGAGCGGCTGACCATTGATACGAACCTCTCTGTAAAAAATGGAGTCAGCAGTAAGATTTTTGACCAGCTGGTAGTCTCTGAGATCAAACAAAAAAAATACGACCCAAAATCAGATTTCATTCAAATTCTGCGTGATTTGAAAGTTCAAGAAATGAGATTTAGTAAATATTGTATGGGCACTCTACACGTTCATAAGACAATAAAACATAACCGTTTTAAGCCAAAACTATTGAGAATAAATAAGATTTTAGCTCAAGGATAAAAAAGAAGGAAAAATAATGGACCTATCATCTGAATTAATGAATTTAATCCTACGATTTGGATTTAATCTCTTCATTGCTTTTGTCATCATAAAGCTCATCTATCATCGAGATCATAGGGATAATGATTTTGTATTTACATATTTTATGTTTAACTCGCTCATCTTTTTCTTTTCTTTTCTCTTAAGTAATATAAACATCAATCTTGGGTTTGCCTTTGGTCTGTTTGCTGTTTTTGCTATCATGCGCTATCGAACAGATCCAATTCCCATAAAAGAGATGACCTATTTGTTTATAGTTATCACCGTAGGAGTGATCAATGCCTTAAGCAAAACGGAGGTGTCCTATAGTGCACTGCTATTTACAAATATAGCAATTGTCGGGCTAACATATTGTCTAGAGAGCTACTGGCAAAAAAACCTGCTCGTTCGACATATGGTTGTCTACGAAAAACTGGAAAATATCAAACCTGAGAATCATGATAAACTGCTTGAAGATCTGAAGGAGAGGACAGGTATGGATATTCAAAGGTTTGAAATTCGAAGGATAAACTTTTTAAGGGATACATTTCGCATAAGGATCTTTTGCAAAGAGAATAATGAATAAACAGATATCCACCTTTATTCAGTATAAATTTCCTCTGTCGCTGTGTTTTTTCATACCCTATGTTTACGGAGCGGATGATAGTGAATCCTGGACCAGCGTAAGATTTGAGAGGAGGCTTCCATATTCACTCAAGTTGGAATTTGAACAGGAGCTGAGGTTAGCAGATCAGGTTTCCACTTTTAAACAGACTTTTTCTGAATTATCCCTATCTTATAAAGTATTTGAAGGTTTTAATGTACAGATCCCATTTCGCTATTCCACATTTAAAGATAAGAATAAGCAGAGAATAGGTTTAGGAGGTTCTTATAAATATAGTTTCAAACCCCTAAGCTTAAAATACCGTGGTAGGATCCAGCGGACCATTGAGGAGGAAAAGGAACCTGAAGATTTGATTAGAAATAGATGTACAATTGCATATAAAATAAACAAAAAGATTGAGCCATTTTTATATGGTGAGGTATCTCATTCTTATCTTGAAGAACCCGCTCAGCTTGAGGAATACAGGATCTCATTTGGGGTATCGGTTGACCTGAAAAAAAAGAACTCAATAAAGGTTTTCTACATTTTTAAAAAGGATGATCTCAGCAGACCGGATCCAGTTGAGATTAGTGTGTTTGGACTAGCCTTTAACAAAAAGATGTGATAGTAATCACAGAATTATAATGACAGTTGTTTAACTTCTTACCTATTAATACTTTTCTAAATGATAGTACATATAAATAAAATATTTAAATCTCTAACTGTGTTTGCAGCGGTGTGTTGTTGTATTAGCGCTCAAAACATCTACATCAATGAGCTTATGTCTTCAAACAATTCTACCCTCTACGATGAATCAGGAAACAGCTCAGATTGGATTGAGCTGTATAATGCAGGTGATATCGAAATTGATTTAACTGGGTTTGGGCTTTCTGATGATATCAATGACCCATTTAAATGGGTATTTCCTGGGGTGGTTGTTAGTCCACAGAGTTTTCTGATTGTCTTTGCATCTGGGGATGATGTAGTATCAAACGTACAGCATTGGGAGACCGTTATAAACTGGGGTGATAGCTGGAGATATTTTATTGGCAATTCAAATCCACCCTCAGACTGGCGGGAGCAGGAATTTGATGATTCAGTCTGGTCAATTGGCGATAGCGGATTTGGCTACGGTGATGGAGATGATGCCACAGAGGTTCCCCAGGTTATGTCTGTTTTTGTGAGGAATAGCTTCCAGGTTGGATCAGTTGATGATATCGCTGCGCTTGTCTTGCATATAGATTATGATGATGCGTTTGTTGCTTATTTAAATGGCAGTGAGATTGCCCGTGCTAATATTGGGACTCCGGGTGTTGTCCCAAATTATGATGAAGGAGCCGAAGTATGGCGTGAAGCTGAAATATATAGTGGGGGTTCTCCGGAGAGATATGATATTGATCAGGAGCCGGGTTTACTGACAAACGGTGAAAATATTCTGGCGATTCAGGTTCACAACTATAATATAACTTCATCAGATATGAGTCTGATTCCTTTTTTCACTTTGGGGATGTTTCAGCCTCCTGACAGTCCATCTGGAACTCCAGATATGCTAAACTTTCCATTAGCCAACCTTCACACCAATTTTAAAATTGCCTCAGATGGGGAGGCCATTTTGCTTACAAACTCATCTGGTGCTATGGAGGATATGGCTGACTCTACAGCAATTCCAACAGATATCTCTTATGGGAGACAGCCCGACGGCGGTGATACATGGTCATTTTTCCCTGAGCCAACACCTATGGGGTCTAATAATACTCAGGGATTTGGTGACTATTGTGAGACTCCTCAAATCTCACACCAGGGGGGATTTTATCCGGGTCCCTTTATCGTAACCTTATCCATAGAATCAGATAATCATCAGATATATTATACACTAGATGGTTCAATACCGACAGAAAATTCATACCTGTATTTAGAGCCGATGTTCATACAATCAACGAAAGTAATTAGAGCTGCAGTCATTGATAATGAATGTTTTCCTGGTGAGGTTATCACCCACTCCTATTTCATCAATGAGGAGTCTACTCTTCCCGTTGTCTCTCTTTCCACAGATCCATATAATCTCTGGGATGAGGAATATGGAATATATGTTTTGGGAAATGATGCTGAGTGGAATTTCCCCTATTTTGGAGCAAACTTTTGGGAGGACTGGGAAAGGCCCATTCATATAGAGTTATATGAACCGAATGGAGAGCTCGGATTTAATTTAGATGCAGGGGTTAAAATATTTGGTGGGTGGAGCAGAGGGTGGCCACAAAAATCCTTGGCAATCTATGCACGGTCCAGCTATGGAGCGAGCGAGATTAATTATCAAATTTTTCCTGACAAAGAGATCGATTCATTTTCGGCAATAGTGTTAAGAAACTCCGGTAATGATTGGTTTGGAAGTGGTGAGGGTAGCGCAACTATGTTAAGAGATGGGACGCATACCGGTCTTATGGATAATACTGATATAGATCATCAGGCATATCGACCCGCGGCAGTCTACATTAATGGAGAATACTGGGGAATCCATAATATTAGAGAAAAAGTGAATGAGGAGTTTTTGGCATCAAATAATCCCGGAGTCGACCCCGATGAATTGGATGAGCTTGAAGCTAACGCAGGTATCATAGAGGGAGACAACCAGGACTATTTAAATATGATTGATTTTGTTGAAAATAATGATCTGTCATATTCAAATAATTATGACTTTGTTGCAGAGCAAGTGGATGTTGACAATTTCATTGACTACTATATTATACAAATTTATGTTGGCAATACCGACTGGCCAGGAAATAATATCAAATATTGGAGACCGCACATTGAAGGAGCCAAATGGAAATGGATTCTTTATGATACTGATTTTGGATCTGGACTGTTTTCAGGTTGGTCTTCAAATGTAAATCATAACACTCTATTGTTTGCACTAGATGATAACGGACCGGGATGGCCAAATCCGCCCTGGTCAACACTGTTATTCAGAAGCCTAATGGAGAATGAAGAATTCCAAAATAAATTTATAAACCACTTTTGTTACTACTTAAACACACGTTTTTACCCTAACTATGTAGTAAATCATATATCAGAGATAGCTGATAATATTACTCCTGAAATGCCATATCATGTTAGCAGATGGGGAGGTAATATTGGCCAGTGGAATCAAAATGTTATTTATGTGCAAGAATTTGGAAGCCATAGAGCTGATATAGTATTTGACCATATAGGAAACTATTTTGGACTTAGTGAAACCTCAAATTTATATATTTCAGCTTCACCATTGGGTGCGGGAATGATAACCATTTCTGGTTTGACAATCACTGAACACTCTCCAATATTATCTGGTAAATATTTTAACGATATTCCCATAGAGATTAACGCAACCTCAAATCCGGGTTACACTTTTTCACATTGGATTGGTTTGAGTGAACCTGGTGAAGATATATCTGTAACACTAGAAGGAAACTTGAACTTAACAGCAGTATTTGTAGAGGATGATAGTCCAGGGATTTCGGTATTTT
>CEUS01550358.1_pt1 | contig 40506 bp, 23 predicted proteins | sample 427031 | NCBI WGS metagenome assembly CEUS01 (sample SAMEA2622837, study PRJEB7988) | marine metagenome | biome: marine biome (ENVO:00000447); feature: marine epipelagic mixed layer (ENVO:xxxxxxxxx); material: "saline water (ENVO:00002010), including plankton (ENVO:xxxxxxxx)" | depth 140 m | reverse complement strand
GATAGTATTACCGGAGTTATCGGATATAGTTATAGTGAGTTTAAGCTCTATCCCCGAAATGAAAATGATTTTACCACAGGATCTGGAGAGTCCAGCATTAACGTTGACTTTCAGTCAGGCTGGAACCTGGTTGGGGTTTCTATGAATGTGGAATCCTTTTTGTATACTGATGTGTTTACTGAATCTGTGAATGGAACTATGTATGGGTTTAGCAATACCTATAGCTCTGAGTCTGTGTTTAGCCCCGGAAATGGCTACTGGCTTTATTTCGATAATACAGGTTCCCAGGTTATTGCTGGGCAACCAATTGAATCAGTCTCAGTCACCCTTTCTGAAGGGTGGAACTTGATATCTGGGCCTTCGGTATCCGTGAATATTGGCGATGTAATTGACCCAGATAACATAATAGTTTCTGGTACTCTTTATGGCTTTGAGTCAACCTATTTTTCGGCAAATGATATTGAGCCAGGAAAAGGCTACTGGCTGAATGCCGACAGTGCTGGTGAAATAACACTGACAACAGAAAATAGAAGTTCAGAGAAAATATCTAACTCAAACTATTTGTCGGATGCTTCTCTCTTGACTATGAATGGTGTCCCGCTATATTTTGGGGTTGAAATTTCACAGGACAAGTTTGATATGTTTTCACTTCCACCTCTTCCACCTATAAATTTATCTGATGGAGCAGCAGATTTTTTTGATGTTCGTTTTGCAGATGATAAAAAGGTCCTGATTTCAGACGATAAAATTATGATAACGGGGACAAATTCGGAGATTCAGCTATCATGGTCCATACATCCCAACTTTGGAAATGAACAGTGGCAGTTGATAGATGAATTTGGAAAGGCTTTTTCATTATCAGGAACTGGAGAGATCGTGGTTTTCCCTGTTTCCAGTGCCTATCACCTTAAGAAGGTTAATACTATACCAAATCGTATTACTTTAGATCAGAATTTCCCCAACCCATTTAACTCAACAACAACAATTACATTTGGAGTGCCCGTGGAATCATATACTTCACTCCATATTTTCAGCTTAGATGGGAAAAAGGTTTTTACCTTAGTTGATGATTTTATAAACCCAGGTATTCATTCGATTCAGTGGAATGGAACGGACGAGAGAGGAACCAACATTTCAAGTGGTGTGTATATGTATCACCTATCAGTAGGGTCTTATTCTGAACTGAGAAAGATGGTTCTAATCAAGTAAGTTAATCTCTCATTTTACTATCTAGTTTTTTCTTATACAGGTTTTTATAAGATCGCTTATGATTTTCCGGAACATTTTTATTGTAACTTTATGTGGAGTGATTGCTATTTGTCAAACTCCGGATCATTTAATATTTTATAAAATAAGTCCTGGAGAATCAAACGGTGAAGCGGTAGAAATATATAATCCTACTACAGATGAAATAAATCTCGGAGATTATTATATTACAGATGCTTCCAAGCCAACAGCAGGTTCTTATTATTACAACCTTCCCTCAGGTGAAAACTTTTGGAGTAATTCAATCAATGATTTTATAGCACGATTTCCAGATACAACCATTGCTGCAGGGAGCAGTTTTACTTTGAGTTTTCATGACAGCTCCAGGTATTTCAATTATTATGATGAATATCCTGATTTTACCTTATTTGGAAATATGAAACAGGCAGTAGAGGGTGAAACTACTATTTCATATGGGGATCATCTTGCATCCATAGAAATACTTCAGAATCCTGAAGTACTTATTTTATTCAGATGGTCAGAAGGAGAATCAGTAGTACAGGATGTGGACTATTTTTTATGGGGCGATACAACCTATGGAGTTTCAAAAACAGATATCCCGGGCTATAACACAGATACCCCACTTTCATTACAATCTGTAATACCTTCAATTTCAGGAGACCAGATTTATCAGAGACGCCGCTTTTCAGAGGTGGATGAAATATTGGTTCAAGGGAATGGAATTACCGGACATGATGAAACCAGTGAAAACTTTCTGGAAAGTTGGGCAATATTGTTTAATCCCAAAACTCTCTGGAAAATCTCAGACATTATTCAGGGAGACCCCGAAAATGACGTTGGTTTTGATGTTACCATTATGGGCTTAATTGTTGAATTTGGGGATAAGCGATCTTCAAATGGACCTCAGGTGATCACAATTGAGGATAATGAAGGATTCAGAATGGATCTTACCATATGGGATTGGGATGTGGCACAGTCATCTATTGGATATATGGTGGATTATTACAACCCCGCAGAATATGTTATACAGGCAAGAGGTATAGTTGATAATTACAGAGGAAACTGGCAGGTTGAGATCTCTTCTGCAAATAATATTTTAGAGGCAGATGTTTATCTTAAGGAGGGAGTGTATGAGCCCAATCCGGAGACAATATCTGCAAAAATAAAGCCAGCGCCTTTTGTTTTGATCCCAACACTGGGAGAAAGACTTGACTTTACATATTCATTTCCCGATGATTCACGGGTAGTGGTTCGGGTATTTGACTTAAGTGGTAGATTTGTTACCACGTTGGTAGATCGATATTTTGAAAATGCGGGAACTGTAATCAGAGTTGAAGATAAATCAGATTGGGATGGTAGAAACCATCTGGGTGAAATAGTTAATCCAGGTACTTACCTAATGCATATTGAAGTGAACCAGTTTCATTCAGGAAAAACATTCATTGATTATGCTCCGGTAGTTGTAGGAGTTAAATCAAATTGAATCAAATAATTTCAATTTTATTTTCTCTTTTAATGACCAATGTTATTTTAGGTCAGTCTGTGAGTGATTATACTTATACAGGAGTTTCTGGGAGCGCATCGGTTGGAACTATGACTCCCACTACCGGTGGAATTCATAGTTTGTTTCATAACCCCGCAACTTTATCAGAGGTCTCTGATCAACTTATAAATGTTGGAACTGCTGAGCTCTATGGTATTCCCTATACGCATGCGGGATGGATTCAGAGCTTTAAAGGGTTGGGTGTAATTGGTGTTTCTACAGAGATTTCAAAAGTCACTTTTGAAAAGGTAGAGCTCTCTACAGAACAGAGGATTGGTATCTCCCATGGATTTAATTTGCAAAAGGATAAGAATTCTACTTTGGCTTTGGGGGTGACGCTTAACCATTTTTCATGGATTTTGGGACATTCAGCAGGTACAGCAGGAGATGGGTCAGATGGGATACCAGGGGGAATGTCAAATTCGTGGGGATTGGATATAGGTGTTATAGGGTCGCTGCGTGACAAGCACAGAGTAGGTGCCATGATTAAAAATGCTGTTTCATCCACCATAGGTTCAGGAGGGACAGAACAATCTCTGCCAAAAAGGCTCTCAGCTGGAGTTTCCTATACACCATTTAAGGGGCTCATGACATCGTTTCTTTTTGAGAGAGCATTGGGCGAAGACATTCAAATTAAAGGTAGCATTCACTTTGATGTAAGTCCCTCTATACATTTAATCGCAGGTGTACAATCTAATCCCAACCGACTGGGGATTGGTGGTTTTCTATCAGTTTCAAAAATTAAAATCGGGTATGCACTGCTTACCCATCCAGTATTGCCAATAGTACACCAGACCGGCTTGATATATAATTTTAGTGATTAGTATTTTATGAAAAGGATTGAAATAATTTTACTTCTGCCTATTTTACTTTTGGCAGACATTGATTTAAATAATACTTACGGAGAACAATTAAATAGTTTACCTCTATCTGAAAAACAAAAAGAGGATATACGAATATTTATAAGTCAGAGAAATGGAATTGATACTATTTATGATTTATTAGAAATTGAAAGTCTTACAATCATTGATATAAATAAAATAAAACCTTTAGTTGAGATCTTCCCTCGGGAGCAATCATCCTTTATTCGGGAACAGAATTTATCCTCATACAAAGTCAAGCAGTGGTTGGCATCTGAGGGAAGCAAGGAAGGTCTTTCAGATATATGGTTGGATAGAATTTTCAAACCGGGGAATATAAATGAAATGTCGTATGATGAGCTGAGCGCTTTGCCCAATTTGAGTCCCATTGATGTCGCAGCAGTGATGAAACAACAGAGAATAGGAGAAATAAAAGGTTCTTTTGAATTAAGGAATGCTCCAGGAATTAGCTATTGGGGATATAGAAATTTGATTGATTTTGTAGATTTTGAGTCGCGAACTGAAAGTAAGCCCCAACTTCATGGTCGATACTCCCAATTAATTCGGACGGTACCCGTTACAACAAACCCTGATAATGAAGGTACTATATTAGCTTTCAAAAACTCAAGTCGACCTGAACTATTTCAGAAGTTATCTTTACAATATGGTAACCATATTAAAATGGGATTATCACATTATCAGAATATGGGGAATCCCAAAGGTATTTATACAAAAAAAATATATGGCCTTGTAGAAAATATAGATTTGGGTGCTATTCGATTAGATAAATTTATTTTAGGAAACTTTTCTGCAGCTTTTGGACAGGGAGTTGTTTTTGAAACGGGGGATTATTTTACTCCACGACGAACAGGATTTGGATTTACAAAAAAAGCTAATGGAGTTAATGCGGATGGGACTAGATCTAGCCAATATATCTTAAATGGTTTGGCAGTTCAATTTTCCAATTCGTTGTTTCGTACCGCATTTTTTATATCCAAGGCCCCCCGAGATGCAATTATTAACAGAGACAGTTCTTTTACATCATTGATTGTCATGCAACCTAGGCTTCCAATGGGAGCTAACAATGATTCCCTAAAAATTATTTCTCCGCTTACTTCATCGGTGACCGAAATGACTTGGGGTGGAAATGTAAGAGTTATGCCGATTGTCGGACTGCATGTTGGGATTACCGTGTATGAAAGTCTATATGATCGGATTCTATCCCCTCAGGTTGTTCAGTCAGTTACCGGTGGTGCAGATGATAATGAACCTGATTTTGATTTAGCTTCCAATACCAATGATTATGACGAGTATTCGGGGGATGCTTTTTATCTCTCTTACATGTCTAACTCTGCAGACCCGGAAATTGCAGCAATGTATCAATCAAACGGTTCCTCTCCAATCTGGAAAGATGCCCAAAGCTATCGAAGGGTTTTGGGTTTTGATTATGGTTTTGTATTAGGAAATATGTCCATTCAGGGGGAGTACGGCGAAATATCAAAAGGCTCTAACTTTTTTAAATTTAATGAAGTGCCAAATGCATTTGTAACCAGCCTTTATGCGCAATTTGATAATTTAAACTTTTTAGTGTTGTATCGTGATTACGATCTGGAATTTGATAACCCTTACCAGAGATCATTTTCAAACTATCAGAGATTTAAAACATCCATTTTTGAAGATGGTTATTGGCTGGAAGATCCTGTGTATAGTTTCCTGTACTCAGGAAATCCACAACCTCAGTCTGAACAGGGTTTTTATTTTTTCACTCGATATCAATTTCACAGATCATTAGTAAGCTATATAAATTGGGATACCTGGACACGAAAAGCAGATGATGCTAAATACTATCGTACTGTTTTGTCTGTTGATTGGAGACCGGTATTTAATTACAGAATTAACATCCGCCAGAAATGGCAGGAGCGTGGCTCTTTTGATATATTTCACCCAAGTCCTTTTGATTCCAGAGAAACACGAATTCGTTTTCGTCTCAGGTTGTCTCGCTTTAATCAGCTAGAGCTATTGTACTCCCGGGGATATACAACATTTTCCCCAAGGCCAAGACTCACTGAATCAGTAAGTTCTGGTGCAGAAATGAAGGTTGGAGATATTGGCTCTCCTGATGAGACAATTGGCATAAGCGGTACTCATAATTTTTCTGATGCAATGACATTGAAAGGTGGTGTTTTGTTCATTCAGGGATTTTTATGGAATTTTGAAGATACAGATTTTCGAATATTTTCAGCACAACATGGTGCAATGCATTCTTGGGTCTCTTGGCAGTGTTCACCCGTTAATAATTTTACAATAAAATTAAAAGTCAGCTTCACCGGATACGACTCTTATTCATCTATCACTTCGGGAAAATCTGATAGTGGAAGATGGATCTCTAAACCGGTGGTCAATGAAAGTGAATCAGATTTTAGACTTCAGATTGACTATGCAATATAGATTAATGAGAGAAAAAGTTTTTCTTCTGGTTTTATTCTTTTGTGTCTCAGTGGGAATCTCTCAATCATATTTTAATCGAATCACAGGGTCCAATCCCTATCTTGGTTCAGCCCGTTCATTTGGAATGGGTAATACTGTACATAGTGATAGATCCACTCGATTATTGCTGCTAAACCCTGCAGGATTATGGAGGCTCCCCGCTGACTTTTCGTTTGAATATCATTTAAGTGGAAATTCAATTTTGGAGCGTAGAGGGTTTGATTTAAAAGATTTTTTTGGTGATTATCTTACCACATCAGATTATGTAGTAAATCAAACTAACAGATTTTTCCAAGGGATAGGCATATCTGGATCTAAGACGATGGGATTATATAGGTTAACAGCTGCTATTTCTTCAGACCCGCTAACGTCTTTCGCATACAAATATGAGGAGGAGATTAGAGGAAGCTTAAGTTTTGATGATGGAATAATTGGGAATAAAGATCCCTTATTAGGGTTTCACTATTATGAGGTACATGGACAATTAGATAAAATTTCTATTGGATTAGGAATCAGATATTTGATGGATGAAAAATTTACACTGAATTGGGGATTAGCATATCATAAGGTTTCAGAATCATCGATCCATGATGTTTTTCAGGTTGATACATTGAGAAATATGGACGGATACCTAGCAACTATTAATCCCATTAGTGAGATTGTTTTTACTCCAAAGGGTGGATTCCTCAGTTATAGCATTGAATTGAATACATGGAAGAATATTCATTTTTCATTTTCCATAGATACAGAACTAAAAATTGAATCTGACTCCTACAACCCCCCACTGTTGGATGTTACTTCAGGTCTCCCAGGTTTTTTTAGTGGTGATACATTGAGCTATCATTTAGCTGGAATCAGCTATGTAAAACCGGCTCGAAAATCTTTTGGAATTTCATATACTACCTATGGCAGGACGCCTGTGTATGTTGTGGCTGATTTTACGACTACCGATGGCTATTCAATTGCCTTAAAGAATGATGAAATTTTTCAAATAAATGAAACCAATTCATGGCACCTAGGGATTGAATATATGGCTACAAATAAAATTCCTGTGAGAGTTGGGATGGTATATAATCAATCACCATTCCAGGTAATGGATCCACAAACAACCATTACTGTAGGAACAGGGAAATCATTTGATGAATTGCAGGTTGATGTAGGGCTTGGATTTCAATCCGGACAATATAAATATCCTGACCTCTTCCCTGTTGAAAATGATGTTCGTCCCTCTCTTGATAGAGTTACAGAATCTAAATTCAATTTTATGCTGTCAATTTCCTATACAATCTGACTTATTAATTGAAAAATAATTTTTTTTTATTTTGTAGTTTTGTAGTTTTAAGTGCTTCGGCTTCCGAAGATCAGATAGTGGTCAATCTCATTACTACAAATGATCTTCATGGTCAAATAGTGGGTCAAAAAGCATGGTTTATGAATCCCGAATATCCTCCAGATATTTTGGATGGTTCAGCTCTCTATTCTTATATCCAAAAACTAAGGCAGGATGTTAGCTCCACAAATGAGGATGTTCTTTTGTTAGAGGGTGGAAACTTTTTTCAGGGACACCCTTTTGGACTTGCAGACAGCGGAAGGACAATGATTGAATGGATGAACCACATCAAATACGATGCGCTGGTTCCAGGGGGATATGATTTTATAGGGGGGGCAAGTAATTTATTGAAACTAAATGAGCTCGCAGATTTTCCTTTTCTTATATCAAATTTAAAAAAAAGAAAAAACTTTGATAATATAAAGCCTTATACAATAATTCCAAAATCGGGAGTTCAAGTTGGTATTATAGGGATAGTCCCCAAAAAGTTGGATGAGGTTGTGTTAGAACAAAACAGATTAGGATTTACATTTCAATCAGAAATAGAAACTTTAGATTACTGGGTCCCCAAAATGAAAAAAAATGGAGCAGATATCATAATCGTTCTTACTAGCTTGGGGGTTCCTTGGGATAGAGAAGAGGTATATAAAGAATTTCTTGATTCAGTAAGAGTAAAATCAAAATCTCAGGAAAACATAAACAATGCCCTGGAGTTAGGATATTTTTCTGAAGGTGTGGATCTTATCGTTTCAGGGGGAGTTAGTAAGGGGTATCCTACGCCCTGGTACGATCCCCACAGCCATGTGTATATTTTTCAAAATTATGGCGGGGGTACTGAGTTTGGGCATATTCAATTACACTTTGATGAAAAATCACATCATTTCATAGGGTATGAATCTGTTGTTGATGGAAGGGTAGGGCAAACACTTCTGGCAGATGATTTTACCTATGATACACACATGAGTAAGTGGATTCAGTCTCATTTAGACTGGTCTTTGAAAAAAGTTTACGGTCCTCCAAAATGGAAGATCCCTTATGAAATATCAACTCAATGTGAAAAAACTTCAAATTTAATTCACACTAATCCTACCTTAAATGTAAATAAACAAGACGAAATAGAAATAATTACATGGAACACAGAATTTTTCCCTGCTCATCCGGACTCTACAGTTCCAGTATTAGCAAGTGTTATTGATGGAATGGATGCTGATATGATTGCATTTCAGGAAATACGATTCACAGGGTTTTTCAGCAGTCTTATGAGTCGCCTACCAAATTATGATTTTATTGTATCCCAGCAGTCATCTTTTATGGATCAGGCCATTATTTATAAAAAAGATATGTTTACACTAGTGAATCAGTCAGAAATATTTGCTGAGGATGATTATAATTTTGCGGGTAGGCCTCCCTTACGAGGAGACTTTCAATACCGATGTGGGGAAGAGGTGTTGAACTTTTCGGTTATAAACCTCCATATGAAGTGTTGTGACTCGGGATTGAAGCGCAGGCAGAAAGCAGCTCTTATGCTTCATAAATATTTAGATGAGGAAATGGAATCAGGGTATAAAAACTTTATAGTGCTTGGGGACTGGAATGATGACTTAAAGGATAAAGATTCAGAACATTGTTTTCATCCATTTTTTGATGACAATCGATTTTATTTTATTAATCAAGAGCTAGTTTATGATAGGTCAAAGGCATCATATCCTAAAGAACCTTATATAAGTTTTTTGGATCATATTCTTGTTTCAAAACACATGATTCCAAGATCAAAAATCAATCGTGCTGAAACTTTGTTCATTGAAGATTACCTTGGCGGATTTTCGATTTATGAAAAGTATATTTCTGACCACCGTCCGGTGATGTTGGGCTTTGTTCCATTTGATTAACCAATGGAAGGTTCAAATTGTCTTTTTTATTCTTTTGTTTTATTCCTGCGCAGAAGACAAACCTAATTCAATTTCAAATTCTCAATTTTCTGGTTTATCGTTTGGAACAGATGATACATTTGAGGTATTAACTTGGAACCTTGAGACCTTTCCCAAAGCAGAAGATAATACGGTCGAATATGTTGCTCAAATACTAGTCGAATTAGATTGCGATATAGCTGGGTTACAGGAAATTAGCTCTGGATCATACTTTACTGCTTTGGTTAACCGTTGCAATCAGCTAGATGGGGAAAATGATTGGGTAGGAGTTAAGACTCTAGGTGGTAGCTATGGGTTGGCATACATCTATAAATCTAATACTATAGATTTCACGGATGTATTTGAAATATATCACGATGAGAATTCTGCATTTCCGCGTGAGCCTTTCATATTTAAAGGCGATTTTAATGAAAATTCAATTATCCTCATCAATAACCATTTAAAATGCTGTGGGAATGACGAGATTGATAGCATTGATATTGATATGGATGGGATCATGGATATACCTGATGATGATGATGAAGAAGCTCGCAGACAAGCAGCATCACTACTTTTAGAAGATTATGTATTGAACAATTTTTGGGATTCTAATACCATTATATTAGGGGATTTTAATGATGATATCCATGAACCCGAGGTCTCCAATGTGTTTTCAAATTTTATTAAAAACTCAAGCAACTTTAAATTTATTGATATGGAATTAGCGATTAGTGGGAAAAATGGTCAGCACTGGGCCCACTGGTCCTATCCAACGTGGCCTAGTCATATTGATCATATCCTTATTACCAATAATCTATTTGATGAATTTGAAGGTAATGCTTCAACAGCAACTACTATTAGAATTGAAGATTACTTTCCAAATGGGTGGACAGATTATGATGCATTGGTCTCAGATCACAGACCCGTGGTTTGGAAGTTTTCTTTCTGATCTTGTTTTAGTATTGAAATAAATCAATTCCCTTTTTACATTCCGAACCACGCTTGTTTAAAAAGCCAAGGTGTTCCTATTGAAAAGAATTAAAATAACATGAGGATTCGTGCTTCCAATTTTACAATATGGATATTAGCATTTAATCTTATTACTCACTCTAGAGCACAGCTATCACCAGATATTTTTGATAAAGTTACTACTGTTGGACAGTTGGGGATGACCGTTACTAACTTTGGTGTTCTTGGCAATGGTTGGAACCCAATAAATGAGCGTATTCTTCCTTCCTGTCAATATAAACAGCACACCTCGATTCAACGTGACCAAGTAGAGCATTTCTCTTTTGCGGGATTATGGATAGGAGGTAAAGTCAATGGAATTCCACGAGTGTCCACCTCAATAGTGGACGGTGTGTTTGAAGCAGGAGATGTAGGGTTTGAGTTTTTTGCAACATCCGGTATGGATATTCGGTCTTCCATTAGCTCTACATCTCAGGATTCTATGGCGCAATTTTATTCCCCTTTCGCTGTATCTCATCAGGATTTTATGACAAATTTTAGAGATTATGGCTCAACAACCGAAGATGATAATAATATTACCGATCACACTCCACTGGGAATTTCTGTTCATTTGGAAACCTATGCCTGGAATTTTTCGTTTGCTGATGCTTTTGTTATTTTGAATTATACAATAACAAACCACTCCACTGAGACAATTGATGATCTATATGCTGGAATTTGGACAGACGCTTCCGTAGCCAATATGAACTATACCAATAAATACGAACCAGGAAGTGGATTTACTTGGTACGATAATTTGGATGGCTTTGATGAATCTTTAGATGAATCTGGATTTTCAAGGGATATCGCTTACCAGTATGATGCAGATGGTGATGACGGTTGGGCAGAGTCTTACATAGGGATTTCATTATTGGGCAGTACAATATCCCGACCTATTATTAATTCCTATTATAATCAATGGGTCTGGACTAATTCAAATAATCAAGATTATCCTAATTACTCTATGGCATTGAATGATGATGATAGATATGAGCTTTTAAGTTCAAGTGTCCCAAAAGGTAGCGATTCAGATTTATATAATTCAGATGGTTACCCTTCCAAAACGAACAGTTGGCTATTCATGTTGTCTGCTGGACCATTCGGCAGTCAAATAAGAGAGGATTCCACATCAGTCCTACCCCCCGGTGAATCCTGTACAATCGCATTTGCAGTTGTGTGTGGGCTGTGGAAGGGCTCTGGCTCTGACTCTCCGGAAAGAAGGTCAAATCTTATAGTGAATGCAGACTGGGCACAGAGAGCTTATGATGGAGAGGATAAAAACAGAAACAATATTCTAGATGAAGGTGAAGATTTAAACAATAACGGAGAAATAGATCGCTATATTCTTCCTGAGCCCCCACCAATTCCAAATATGGCAGTGGAAGTAGGAGACCAAAAGGTGACTATTTACTGGCAGAAGAACTCAGAACCATTCATTGATCCAATTAGTAGAGAACAAGATTTTGAGGGCTATCGGATATATGGAGCAAAGAGAACTGTTGGAGACGATACCGAAGAATTTTCTTTGTTAGCTGAGTTTGATAGGGCAGATGAAGAATCATTAGAAATTGGCTATAATACAGGGTTTGAACCTGTAAAAATTGTTAATGAGTTTGGAGATCCTGATAGTATTTTAATTGATGGAAATTACTATCATTATAAATTTGTGAATGAGGGAGTAAAAAATGGATGGCTAAACTATTATTCAGTTACAGCATTTGATCGGGGAGATCCTGCAGCAAATCTCGGTTCACTTGAAAGCTCAAAATATGGAAATCGAGTTTATGTATATCCTGGGATTCAGTCACAAAGTGAAGAATCGACATGGCAACCCACAGTCTATCCAAACCCCTACCGTGGACAGGCAAAGTGGGATGATTATGGAAGCCGTGAAAGGATGATATGGTTTCAGGGTCTTCCACAGAAAGCCGAGATTCGGATTTTCACTCTTTCCGGTGATCCAATAGATATCCTATTTCATGACCAAGATTATATAGGGGGAGATGTAAGAAATATAAATTCAAATCAAAATCCCGTGTTAAGTGGAGGTCAGCACGCTTGGGATTTGATTACCCAAAATGATCAAGCGATTGCATCGGGGCTCTACCTTTTTACAGTAGAAAATTTAGATTCTCAAAGCAATTCTTATGGAAAGATTAAAGAAGGAAAATTTTTAGTTATTAAATAATAAAAGGAGTAAATAAAAAATGAAAAATAAAATGTTAGCTCTTATTCCGTTTCTCAGTGTGTTTCTTTTTGCACAGGTCGATTATTATACTGAGATTCAACCAATATTAAATGATAATTGTACCGGCTGCCACGGGAATTCCGGAGGATTAAATTTATCAACGTATTCAAGTCTGATGGAAGGTGGAAACAGCGGTGCTGCAATTGTTGCTGGAAACCATTCTGAAAGTTACCTCTGGCAAAAGGTAAATGATGGCTCTATGCCTCCGGGAAACAATCCGGATCTCCCAAGTGAACAAGTAGAGCTTATCGCACAGTGGATCAATGAAGGTGCTTTAGAATCCTTATCAATTACAATTCAGGAAGCGAGAGAACAGGATGGACTCACAGTCACCACCAGCGGTATTGTTACCACCCCAAATCTAGCTAGCTCTGGTCAAAGTGATTTTGTTATTCAGGATGAAACAGCAGCAATTGTTATCTATAACGGTGATTTTGATGCAGGCTTATCTATTGGTGATCTGGTGACAGTTACGGGCGAGATTTTAAATTATAACGGTAAATTAGAAATAGTTCCCTCGACAGAAACGGATATAACTGTAGTAAGTCAGGGCAATGATCTACCAGCATTTCAATATATGACCCTTTCAGGGTTGTTAACAATGGCGGAATCATTTGAGTCAGAGCTGGTTCAAGTCTTTGGAGTTGAGATTATTGATGGTGATTGGCCCGAACCGGGGAATAATCAAAATCTTACGATATCCGATGATGGAGGTGCTACTACCCTCATATTGAGGGTTGACCGTCATTCAGATGTAGATGATGGCCCCGCTCCGGAAGGGTTATTTGATTTAAAAGGTATAGTAGGTCAGTATGATTACACTGAACCTCAGGATGAGGGATACCAAATTCTTCCACGTTTTCAAACAGATATAGAAGAACCTAATGAGGATATTTTACCCATATTAGAGGTAAGAAATACAATGATTGGAGAAACAGTAACAACCGCAGGATTTGTTACTACGCCTAATTATGGCTTACTAAGCGGTAGAACAGATTATGGAATTCAAGATGCGACAGGTGGTATAGTTTTATTTAATTATTCTGCTGATGCAGAGCTCTCAGTTGGAGATTATATCCAAGTTACAGGAGAAATCGAGGTCTATAACGGTAAATTGGAAATAGTTCCAGCAGATATATCCGATATATCAGTTGTAAGCAGCGGTAATGTAGTTCCAGCATCTCAAGTCCTCTCCATTGCTCAAATACTTTCATCTCCAGAATCGTATGAATCTGAAATAGTAACTGTTCAAACCGCAAATATAGTTGATGGTGAGTGGCCCTCTGAGGGGGATAACAGTAATTTAACAATTACTGATTTAAGCGATACAACTATAACGATGAGAGTAGACAAAGACACAGATGTGGATGAAGGATTGGAACCTCAAGGCACGTTTAATGTCACGGGAATAGTGGGCCAATATGATTCTTCAGACCCGGCAGATGAAGGGTATCAGATATTGCCAAGGTTTTATTCTGACATTGAAGTGTTGGGAGATGTTTCTCCTTACATTTCAAATCTTATGCATCTTCCTGAAAATCCTACCCCTGAAGATGAAGTAAGCGTAAGTGTTCAAGTGATTGATGACGGAGAAATAGAGGTAGGTTTATATTTTCAGATTAATGGCGGTGGATTTAGTTCCAACGATATGTTTTCTGAAGAATCCAATACATTTTCCGGCACCATCCCTCCCCAAAATGACGGAGATATGGTACACTACTTTGTAAGCGCAGATGATGGAGTAAATGAAATAGTAAATTCTGATACTATGTTTTATTTGGTTAGCTCCCCGGAAGCACTGACATCAATCTATGATGTACAAACTAACCCTGCATTAGAAGGTCAGATAGTAACAATAGGAGGTGTGGTTACAGCAGAATTTTGGGGCGGCTCATCCAATCGGAATTTTTATGTTCAGGATGAACAGGCACCTTACGGTGGTATAGTTGTATTTAACTATGATGGTTGGAACGAGTTTGGATTTGATACCCCTATCGGTGAAACTGTTTACACATTAGCAGAAGGAGATAGCGTGGTTGTAACTGGAGAAGTAATAGAATATTACGGAAAAACAGAAATTACGAATGTCTCCGCTGTTACAGTTTACGGACCTGCTGTTAACACTATTGAACCATTGGATGTTTCGATTGAACAGATTATGACAGACGGAGATGAGTCTGAAGCATATGAAGGAGTTTTGGTAAGGGTTTCCAATGTAATTGTAGATGAAGAGGATCTTGGTTATGGAGAATGGTCGGTAACAGATGGTGTAAACTCAGTGATGGTGGATGATAATTGGGATTATTATTACTGGCCAGAAGAAGATGCAGAGCTGATATCTATTACTGGTGTATTAGACTACACCTACAGCAATTTCAAAATCCAGCCAAGACTTGCAAAAGACGTTGTGGAAGCAGGAGATGTAAGAGTTCAGCGGATTCAGCAAGTGCTATATAGCGACCTAATTAAAGCGGGCGAAGACTCTGAGTCGGATATGTCATATATGCTTGGGGATACAGTTACAATTTCCGGAATTGTAACTATGCCAACCGGTCTGAGCTATGCAGGTGATGGTGTGAAATTTATTTTTGCTGATCCCCACGGGGGTCCCTGGAGTGGAATTCTCTCTTATGACCCTGATAGTTCGGCATTTCCTAATTTGGTTGAAGGAGATTTCATACGCGCTACAGGATATATTTACGAATACTCCACAGGTGGATCAAATATGACTGAATTATTTATAACTCAACCCATAGAGATTCTTGGAAATAACGTTGAAGTTCCTCCGGAACCAACAGTTTCATCAGGTGATTTAAGATGGCCTACAGAAGCAGAACAGTGGGGAACGGTAATGGTTATAGTAGAAAATGCGGTTATAACAGCGAATGATTTTCCATACGATCTATTTGCAATGGATGATGGTTCAGGTTCCGTGTTGGTTGACGACGACTCAGATAGTGTTGAGGTTTATTTTGATGTCGTTGGACCTCCACCGGTTGGAACACTGATTGAATCTGCTCGAGGTTGGGTCTATCACCATTTTGGAAGTTATAGTGATTCCACAACCTATAAATTATGTCCTCTATATGTTTCAGATTTGGTTTATGAAATTTCAGAAGGATTAACCGTCGATCACAGTGATGGTTGGAATTTGGTTGGGTTTCCATTTGAATTAGAGAACTCAGATTATAATGTGATTTATCCCGAGGCAACTTCGGGGACATTATATTCTTTTGATGGAACCTATGTAGGGGAGACTGAATTGGTTCCGGGCATTGGATATTGGTTGAATTTCCCATCTTCAGGGAGTGATATATTAAATGGAGATCCAATCACAAATATCACCATATCTCTTTCATCTGGGTGGAACTTAGTCAGCGGACTTTCAAGCAATCTATCAGTTGAAGAAATCGTTGATGTAAACTCAATTATTGTTTCTGGAACCATTTATGGTTTTGATGGGACCTATCAAAACTCTTCAATACTTGAACCGGGTAAGGGATATTGGATGAATGCAAATGATGATGGAGATATTACTCTGTCATTGGGCGGGCTTGCACGCTCACTTACTGCTTCTGTTTTAAATGATTATACAGAAGATGCAAGTGTTCTAACAATGGATAGTCAATCAATTTACTTTGGTGTGGATGTTCCAGCAGAAGAGCTAGTTAGATATATGCTCCCTCCCCTTCCTCCTGCAGGCGCTCAGGATTTTCGGTTTAAAGGTGATAGTAAATTATCAAAGGACGGAGGCAGTATATCTTTACAGCATTCTATGGAACAAGTTCATATTTCATATGAAATAAAAACTCCAGCTAAAGATGGCATGGATTGGATATTATCTTCTGAGCTTGGTGATAGGATTATTCTTTCAGGGTCTGGAGAGATCATATTGGGAGCTGTTCATGGATTGAGATTGAAAGAAGAATCTCAAATTCCGGTGGACTATTCACTATCACAAAACTATCCCAATCCTTTTAACCCCGAGACAGAAATCCTTTTTTCAATACCGGAGGAAAATGAAGTCTCCATTGTTATTTATGATATAATGGGTAAAGAAGTTAACCTGATAGTTCATTCTTTCATGAAGCCGGGAATTCACAAGGTTGTTTGGGATGGCACCTCATCTTCAGGAGCTCAGGTAGGTTCAGGTATATATTTCTATCGAATTGATGCAGGTAATTATATCAACCAGAAAAAAATGATGTTGATCCGATAGCTAAATTAATCGGCAGGAGTACCTGAGTGCTCCTGCCGATACCCCCTCTATTATGCAATCTTTTCTAAAATATTTACCGGTACTTCTTGTCTTTTCCTGCTCAATGTGGGAATATGAAGATCAGTCATTACCCTATGGAAATCAACATCCTGAAACCTATTTATCTCTAATTGCATCAGATACAATATTTGCTGTTGTGACTGATGTTATTATTTCAGAAGACCCCCAAAATGGTGAAATTATCAGTGATACTCTGTGGAATTATGAATTTGATGAGCCACTACTTGATACTTCAATAATTGTTGACACATTACCACACGCATTTACAACCATAACGACGAGCAGACAGGAATTGCATTGGTGGGGAGAAGACCCGGATGGAGATGTTATAGGATATAAGTATCGGTGGAATACTGACTCTTCCTGGACAGAAACCAACGATGAATCAGCAATATTTTTTGTTCCCATTAAAAAAGAATTTGATGTATTCCAGTTTGAGGTAAAATCAGTTGATAATATGGGAAACATAGACCAGTCGCCCGCAAAACTAGTTCTCCCAATCTACAATTCACCCCCTCATATAAATTTTAGATACCTTAGCAACCCCCTTTCAATTGATTTACCAGAGCCAAAAAATATACATTATACTTTTCCAACACGTACATTTATTTGGGATGTAACTGACCTTGACGGAATTGAAACAATTATATCTATTTATTATGCTTTGGACGACACGTGTGAGACATGCTGGTATCAATTGGATGCTGCAGCTCACTCATCAGTAACGCTTAATGCATTGACATCTGGAGAGCACACTTTTTATCTTAAAGCTCAAGATATTGCAGGTAAATTTAGTTCGGTGATTCAATTCCCAGATGAAACTGATGAAAACACTCCCAATTTATGGGTTGTGAAAGAGCCAAATGGGTCATTTTTAATCGTAGATGATTATCCTCAAGATACTCCAAATAATGCTCTTAACTGGTATATGGGAGTTATGGATTCACTTGAAATCGATGGCTACTCTTATTGGGAAGTCGGAGAAAAACTTCCCTACTCTATAAGCGATATCACAGCAACTTTATTATTTTTTGACCACGTTATTTGGTATGCGGGCTATACTGGTAACTATACCTATCCTGAAGCAGAAATCAGCATACAATCATTTATTGAACGGGGTGGAAATTTGTTTCTTAATTTTGCGGTATTCCCAGATACAGCGGATATTTCTTGGTTCCCACTGAATCAGACATTTCCCTTGAACCCGGGGGGTGACATACAATCTCAAAAGCTACTTTTGCCACAAGTGACAGGTGCAGACACTCTTAGAATCGGAAGCCCTATCTCTGTTGCTGTTAAAGGATTTAATAGTTATAATGAGGGATATCAATCACTATATAATCTACAAGAACCAGAAGACTCCTTTGATCTATGGAGTGGATCCCCTACAATCTCTGGATCTTATCAATATCCTGGAATTCCAAACAGTGGTACTGCTATACTTATGTCTCTTCCACTTTTCAAAGGATATACACCTGTTCTCGATCTTGAGTGGGAAACTGTGGATCAGAATTTTACAAGTGTTTTATATGCAATAAACTATAGCGAAAGTGAAATTATTTGGGCTGTTGGAGAAGATGGTATGATTTTAAAATCATCAGATAGTGGAAATGAATGGGAAAACATTATAGGTCCTACGGATAAAGATTTAAGAGATGTTGCATTTGCAAATGAAAGTACGGGCTGGATTATCGGTAAGACAGGAACTATTCTCAAAACTATTAATGGTGGTGAGAGTTGGATTTCACAAAATAGCGGGACAACTAGAACGCTATACTCAGTGACTGCAATCAGTGAAAATACTATATGGATAGTAGGAAAAAGCGGAACCTTACTTCATTCTATGGATGGAGGAGAAATATGGCATCAGATTGATATAGGAAACAGCAGTCGTCTTGAAGATATATGGTTTTCAGATTCTCTTTACGGATGGGTTGTCGGATCAAATGGTACAATTCTCCGTACAGAAAATGGTGGTGAGAGTTGGGATGCTGTTGAATCTAGTTTACAAGAAGACTCATATCCATGGTTTTATGGTGTTCATTTTAATCAAACGAATATGGGATGGATTTGTGGAAGCGACGGAACAATACTAAAAACAAATGATGGAGGAATAAATTGGGAATTTCAAGAAACTCCAATAGTAGCTACTCTTTATGATATTTTCTTTTTGAATGAGTCAATAGGATTTTCAGTTGGAAGCGGAGGGAATATTTTGACCACCTATGATGGAGGAGAAACTTGGAATTCTATTTACAGCGGTGTTGGTGAGGATTTGCGTTCATTATCAATGATAAGCAGTAAAAAGGGAATAATTGCAGGAGGAAATACACAGCCATTCCAAAAAGGAGTCATCTTACAAAGGAGCTCAAGCGGAAATTCAGGGGCATTGTTTGACTTAATTCTGAATAATTTATTTAATGAATAATCTAATATATAAATTAGTGATTGGTTGTATCCTGATGATTGGATATACCAGTGCGCAGGAGAAAACTGGAAGCATTTTTGGGTTGATTGCTGAAAGTGAAACCAATAACAGTTTACCGGGAGTCAATATTATTATAAAGGGGACCTACTATGGGTCAGCATCCAATGAAAATGGAGAGTACCTAATTGAAAACATTCGTGCCGGTAATTACGACATTCAAGTGTCTATGATGGGATATAAGGTATTATTGCAAACGGGAGTTTGGGTGAAGGAGGGCGAAAGAACACGTATTGATTTTCAACTAGATAAGACTGTCCTCTCTTTTGGAGAGGAAGTACTAGTTATAGGGAATAAACCTCTCTTTGATGTGGATGAAACGGCTTCTGTTTCTCGTATTAGAAGCGACGAAATTCAAGATAAACTTGTTTCAGGAGTTGAAGATATCCTAGCAGAACAGATTGGGGTAACCAAACAAGATAATGAAATTCATATAAGAGGGGGAAGAATAGATGAGAGTTTGTTTATTATAGATGGGATGTCAGTAAAAGATCCCCTTACAGGATATTCTGGAAATTTATACATAAATGCAGAAGCTATTGAAGAGTTGGAGGTTATAACCGGAGGATATAATGCTGAATATGGACAGGCGATGTCGGGTATAATTAATGTGAGCTTAAAAAGTGGTTCAGATAAATTTGAAGGTGCGTTTAAATATTTAAGTGACCACTGGGGAATCATTGACAGGGAATCAGCTGTCAGTTATTCTGACAGATTTGAATTTAACTTAGGTGGCCCCGATTATTTTTTTGGTCACCTTGTTCCAATTGGAAAAGTTTCGTTTTATTTATCGGGGTTTGGTAATCTGTTTGATGGGCATCTTCCTGTTGCTAACGAATTGTTTCCTCACCGTAACTGGAATATTCCTGTATTAGAAGATTCATCTGCAGATAAAATAATGAAAAATTTTGCTGTTCGGGGAAATAATGACTGGCACTTCATGTATAAATTATTGTGGGAAATAAATCCGCAAAAAAAATTGACTATTTCTTATGATGGATCGCTAAATATAAACCAAGGATATTTCATGCCCAGAGCATTTTCAAATACCTATTATCCATTTCGATATCAAAATATTCTTGATCATTATAATACGATTACGCGAGAATCAAGACTGTTTAACCTTAATTGGACTCATTCTCTTGGAAGTCAGTCATTTTATACTCTTGCGATTGGTCGATTCATCACTCTGGAACACAGCGCTGTACAAGACCTGAACTGGAGTGAATATGAAGAGAGGTTGGATTTAGAGCCTGCGCACTATGTAATAACAGATTGGGATGGAAATGTCCGGATTAGCTATGGTGATGAATTTTATGATTCAGGATTTGCTCCGGAATGGTATGATATGTACAGTGATAATTTTAGATTTGACTTGGATGGGACATATCATTTACCTCCAAGACATAAACTCAAATTTGGAATTGAAAATACATGGTCAGATATACAGGTACTGGATATTGATGAACCATGGGCGGGGACCTCAGGACTAGGTGTGAATTATGACTCTTATAAAGCCCGTACCATGTTTGGGGCATTTTATATTCAAGATCAAATTATTTTTGAGGGTATGACAATAAATATGGGATTAAGATATGACTATTGGTTTCCCGGGAAATATGTCGAAAATGCGGTCAACGATACTAACGCTGTCATCATAACCGAAGAGGCCAGAGATAAATTCCAAGATGAGACATTCTCAATATTTGGTTATCGAGGCAAGGGCCGATTAAGTCCACGGTTTGGAATTTCCCATCCGGTCACTGATAATGACGTTTTATATTTTTACTATGGACATTTTTCGCAGTTACCTACGTTTCAATATGTGTATGCAAAATTGAATTCTACTGCACAATCAACTTATCAAATATTTGGAAATCCTAACTTAAACCCAAAAACAACAGTTCAATATGAATTGGGGATAAAACACCGGTTTAATCCAGACCAGGTAATGGAGATTAAAGCATATTGGAAAGATATGTTTGACTATGAAACATCACAATCTGTTGTGCCTTCCAATCCAAAATACTCTCACCTTTCGTTCAATATGTATTTTAATGCTGACTACGCAAGGGCGAGAGGAATTGAGACAATCTTAAAAAGCAGACTCTATAAAAATTGGTATATCGATTTAAACGCAAACTATTCAATAGTCACAGGTAAAAGTTCAACCCCTTATGATAATCTATTGGTAGATGCAGGTCAATTAAGAGAGAAACCTCTGGATGAAAATTTTATGGTATGGGATAGACCCTTTCAATTTTTCACCAATTTGAATTATCGACACCCATCTGGAATTGGTGGTTCTCTAAGAATAGAGTTTTCTTCTGGGAGACGATATACCCGCTCTATTCCTGGTACCAATGACTATCCAGATGGAATAATCTATGTGGACAGTACACCCTATTACATTGGAACACGGGAAGATGACAAGCCTTATTATTACTTAAGTGAATATTACCCCAAGTTATTGAAATTTATTGGGATTAACAACATCCCTGGTTCCAGTTCTGTTGATTTGAAATTGTTTAAATCCATTAAGCTGAATAACATCACATGTAAGATATTTATTGAAACTGAAAACTTATTTAATGAGGCTATTCCCCGGCGTATAAATCCCTTTACAGGAAGGGGCTATAATACTGGAGAAATAATACCATATTATCTAATTGAAAACCCCGATCCTAATCAAGACCCATCTAGAAACGGAAGCCCTCGAAAGACAGTTTTAGGAGTTCAATTATTCTTTTGAAGCTAAAAATAGCGCATATACTTTTTCTATTTTCTTCTCTTTTGTATAGTCAGAATTTATTCCCTATTCTTGGTGGTCAAAGAGCTGGTACCTCGGTTTTCACATTTTTAAAAATTGGTGTAAGTGCAAAAGCGGAGGGGATGGCAGAAGCGGTTGTCGCTCACCATCAAAATGCGTCATCAATATTTTATAATCCTGCTACAGTTGCTCAGTTCAGTCAAACACAAATTTCCGTTTCACGGATTCAGTGGCCAGCAGATATTCAATATGATTATTTTTCTGTTGCTACATCAATAAATCAAAGACATCACATTGGGGTTTCTGCAGGGGTTCTTCATATGAAGCCCATGCTTGAAACCACGGAATACAATCCCCATGGCACAGGTAAATATTTTGTATTTCAAGATAGATTCATCGGATTAACCTATGGATTAAAGATGACAGACAGATTTAGTTTTGGAGTTACACTCAAAAGTGTAACTGAAGATTTAGCTGGCCATAATATGTCCACATTCTTACTAGATATGGGTACCTTTTACTGGACAGGTTTCAGGTCATTGAGATTCTCAGCGTCCTTATTACACTTTGGGCCTCAGACAAAACCAGAGGGTACATTTACAAAACGTATTCTGGATATGGATACAGGAGAGGAAGTAGAAATTGAAACTGAATTTGAATTATTTTCACCACCCACAGTGTTTAGAGTTGGAGTGGCAATGGATATTCTTGAATTATCTGAACAGAATTTAACCGTATCTGTTCAGCTAAATCATCCTGTAGATAATTCAGAAAATATTTCATTGGGGATGGAATATTCATTACTGCGTTCTTTGTTTCTTAGGGGTGGATATAAACTAAATAAGGATGAAGTAGATTATTCATTTGGGTTTGGGGTGAGAAAAAAAATAGGATTAATTATAATAGAAGCAGATTATGCTTACACTCACTTTCAACATTTATCACCGCCCAGCAGATTTTCACTGGGCCTGTCTTTTTAAATTATATGTTTAAAAGCAAAAGTCTGATTGAAAATTTTTCTACTAAGATTCTTTTTGTGTTAGTGTTTTGTATATGGAATAGTTACGGTTGTATTGATAAAATGTCTCTGCCATCTGAAATACATACGGATGCTGAATTCTCTGCGGGCGATACAACATATTTATTGGTGAATCCGCTATGGAACCAAGAAAAAGGATTACAGTCTCCCGTTGAAATTTCTATTTCACAGGATGGGTTAATTTTTATTGCTGATTCATCAGCAAGATCTATTTTTGTATTTAACCAAGGTGGTATAAAACAAACTGGATTTGAGGCTCTGGAGAATGTGTATACTGGAGATGAATTGATCTCACCAATTGATGTGGATATTGACAGTCGTATGAATGTTTTTTTTATTGATGGGAATGAAAAGGTTTATCGTTGGAATCAACTTTGGAATCAGAAGGGAGTTGATTCTTTTGCAGCTGGAGGGAGGTTTCTAACAGATACAAATGAAGATAGTTTTATTGTTTCTCAAAGCGATTTATGGTTGACAGCAGTAAACAACCCAGATTGGGAATTAATCGAAATTGAATGGTCAACAAACCAAGCCACGATTGATTCTCTAATTGGCATACATTGTATATATGACGGATTTTCTAATGATACAATCGGTGATATTTGGTATTCCAGTACTCACTCTTCTTTTTCAGCTATTACTTCAATAAAAAGCGAATCAAAAAATATATATGTAACCGATAAAACGTATGACCGTATTCTTGCTTTGAGTTTGGTAAGGTCACAATTAATCAGATTATCTTCTGGAGAAGAAATCTGGGCTCATGACTTAGTATATGATCATACCGTGTCAGAATACGGCACAGGAGCTGGGACAGTAAATCAACCAATGGGAATAGATTCTGATGACGATGGAAATATTTATTATGCTCAGTGGGGAGATTATTTTCAGATTCATAAAATTCAACCAATAATAAGCGGAACATATCCTGTCTATCCTTCTGTGTTTCAGCAAGGTGTAAATGATATCATGGATTTATACCGTTTTGAGGACCCTTCAGATGTAGCTGTAGACAAACACCAATATATTTATGTGGCTAATACCTATGAGAGGGAAATACAGATTTTTAATAATATCGGTCAGTTTTTCAAAAAAGCGGGGATAGAATATGTTACGGTTGATACATCTATATGGCTATATGATGGACTGGATTCCACAATGACAGATACTTTTATGGTATTAGAGAAAAAGGATCTTTTAAATTCACCTTCAGGGATTGCTGTAGATCCTAAGGGCGTAATTTACGTTTGTGACCCAAGTGTAAGTTCAATTTTCAGGTTCAGATTATCTAATCAATTGGATGAGAATCTAAACCCTATAAAATGAAAAACTCTCTGTTGGTTTAATAAAAATCTTCAGCTAAATTGACTTTTAATTAAAATCAAAAACACTATGAAAAACACATACCGAATATTAATCATTACATTATTTTTTAATTTAATTTTCTCTCAGGGTACTACATACCCACCTCCTACTAATTTAATTACAGTACCAACTGCAGGGACATTGGTCCGTGGAAGTTTTTCCATGGAAATGCGGGTTCAGAAAAGAGGTGGTTTAACCACAGGACTTACTGTTGGAATTACCGACCGTTTTCAATTTGGACTTTCTTATGGTGCTGGAAATCTTATTGGAGATGACACACTTCACTGGTATCCACGTCCGGAGGTCAATTTAAAATACCATTTACTAGATGAAACTGCCTCTGCTCCTGGTTGTGCTATTGGATTAAATACACAGGGGTTTGGAGATTATACTGATGTAGATACACTACAAAGGTATGCTATTAAAGCATATGGTGCCTATATCTCATCAAGCAAAAACTGGAAAACCCCCCTGGGGAATGCTGGATTACACGCGGGAATAGGATATAATTTCTTAGAAGATAGGGATGGCGATGATGACCCAAATTTGTTTTTTGGTTTGGATATGGAAATCAACCCAGAGATATCACTTTTATTTGAATATAATGCTGCATTAAATGAAAATGATATGACAGCGAAGAATCTTGCTCTCAATAAGGGTGGATATTTAAATGCAGCTTTGCGATGGACATTTGTGGACCATCTCCACATTGAACTAGATTTTAATAATCTTCTCTTTGATGAGGACAAAGTAAATTATTTCAATCGAGAACTCAAGATTACTTACATTGAATATTTTTAGATGAAATCAATATTAGGTATCATTCTTTTTTGTTTTTCAATTTTAATCTCACAAACCTCACTTGTAGTAGGAATGAAAGCACCAGAGTGGCAACTCCCTGATGCTGATGGCTCTCTATTTACAATGGATAGCTGGGAGGGGATAGTCTTACAAATTAACTATGTAGATCCAGATGAATCTGAGATGAATGAAGAGTTTAATGACCGTGTTAAAAAGGCCATTGATATTGACAGTCTCATTGTAAGGGATTCATACAAGGGAATCGGTATTGCTGATTGTGCTAGCTCATGGAAACCAGATTTTTTAATTCGTGCCATTGGAGGGAAAAAAGCAAAAAAGTTTGATACGACCGTTTTGTTTGACTTTGACGCAGCCTTAAGAGATAGATGGAATCTTCAAGAGGACAGTTACAATGTTATCATTTTAGATAGAGAGAGAATTGTCAGAGGTTTATACAAAGGAAAGATGACCGAAGCAGATATGAAAGAAGCTCTCCAGTCTATCATAGCTCTCCAGTAGTTCTTTTATAATGACAGTTGACCTGACCGAGAAAGAGCTCTCATCTAAACAATTATTTTCAGGTCGATTATTGGAAGTTTATATCGACAAAGTCTTACTGCCGAATGGCGAAACAAGCACTCGAGAGTGGATTGATCATCCTGGAGCAGCCTGTATTATTCCTATTTTCCCTAATGGTAAACTGGGGCTCATACGTCAATATCGCTATGCCGCAAAAAATGAATTTATCGAGTTTCCTGCAGGTAAACTTGATAAAGGAGAATCACCCGAATCTTGCGCAAAGAGGGAGCTAGAAGAGGAAATTGGATATACCACAAAAACCCTTACTTTCCTGACTAACATTCATCCTGCTATTGGATTTTGCAACGAAAAGATGTGGATATATCTTGCAGAAAATCTGACCAAAACATCAGAGAAAAAAGATGAGGATGAGTTTTTAGAACTCATTCAAACTACTCCTGAAAAAGCAATAAAAATGGTGAAAAACGGAGAGATCACTGATGTTAAAACTGTGATTGGACTATTGTGGTTTTGCTTTCTTGAGAAGAATTAACCTTTATATAAGTTAGTTTCACCTTCACTTTTTGCAATGATCGAAGCTCCTATGCTATCGCTGGTTATATTTACCATGGTACGGAACATGTCGAGAGGCCTGTCAACTGCCAGCATGGTTCCTACAATCATCGCAGCACCAGGGTGGTCACCCAGTCCAACCGCATCCAGCACAATAAAAATCATTACCAATCCGGCTGATGGGATAGCTGCGGCACCGACAGAAGCAAGAAAAGCTGTGATGACAACAAGTGCTTGAGCCCCAAGTGTCAAGGGCTCTGGAAGGATAACCTGCGATATAAATAATACCCCGGCACACTCATATAGGGCAGTACCATCCATATTGATAGTGGCCCCAAGCGGTAGTACAAAACTAGAGGTTTTGTTTGAAACACCTACTTTATTTTCGATGCAATCCATCGTAACCGGTAATGTTGCTCCAGAGCTGCTAGTGGAAAATGCGGTAGCAAATGCAGACGCCATCGCTCGGTAATGCAGAATTGGATTTACTCTTGAAAAAAGATAAAATAGTAGTGGTAGTATAATCAACCAATGGATTGAAAGTCCAAATACAATTGTTAGCATATATTGCCCCACAGCTTTAAATAGTTCGAATCCTGTTGAGGAAACTGCTTTTGTGATCAGTCCAAAAACTCCTATTGGGAGTAATCGAATGATCCCTTGTGTTAACTTCATCATGGCGCTGAATCCAGCATTAAGAAAATTATTTAAGAATTCTTGATGTTTCCCTCTAATCCGAGTAACTGAAAAACCAAACACAATTGACCAAAAGATCAGTGCTAGCATATCCCCATTTACTGCAGCTGAAAGTGGATTCGTAGGTATCATTCGAATAATTATCTCACCTAGCGAATTGGGTTTTGATAGAGATTCAGGATCAAATGAAGTTGATTGAGAGGGTAAATTAAGGCCAACTCCAGGTTGGATTATATTGGTAAGAGTCAATCCAATTAGAATTGCAAGGATTGATGATAAAAAATAGTATCCGAAAGTTTTTAACCCGATCCTACCTAATGTTCGGCTATCAGAGAGACTGGCTACTCCGCTTGAGATCGAAAAGAAAACTAAAGGTACTATTATCATTTTTAGTAAGCGCATGAAAATTGTTCCTAGTGGTGCAACAATTATTGATTTTTCTTTAAAGATCAAGGCAAAGATTACTCCCAGAACCATAGCCCCTAAAACCTGCCAGTGAAGTTGTATATTTTTCATATTACTTATCCGAATGTTTCAAGTTATTTATTAATCATGTTTACGGCTTTTTCCAAATCTGTGGTTGGCAAATTGCAGGCAAAATCTTCACAAATGTAAATGGTGGGTTTGCCATTCTTAGATTCGTGATACTTTGTCCAAGGCGCAAGCTGAGAAATGGAATTAAGTTCTTTATTCGTATCTTTATAAATCAAAATACGCTGAGGAATGTAAAGAGTTTGAAAGTTTTTTATAACTGACTTTGTTTCTTTTTGTTTGCTGCTTCCCACGACCACAATTTCCTTAGAACCATATGATTCAAACATAAATCCTAACAACATAGCTGTATATCCGGAGGGAACTCTTTTCAGGTCTTTTGAAAAAGCTCTTAGGGTTTTTTCAGCTAAATCTTCCCACTTAGTATCTCCTGTCATTCGGTACAAACGATTTAATACTAAGACAGCAATTGAATTTCCAGAGGGGATAGCACCATCGTACCCTGTTTTTGCTCTAATGATAAGTTTTTCAGCGGTGTCACTTCCAAGGAAGAACCCTCCATTTTTTTCATCGCTGAAATCATCATCCATGATAGTCGCAAGCGCAATAGCAGATTTAAGATATTTTGTTTTGAACTCAGCCTCATAAAGGTTTAACAATCCCCAGATCATAAACGCATAATCATCTAAGTGTCCGATTAAATCAGAGTCGCCAGTCCGATAACGTTTCAAAAGTCTTCCTTTTTTATTTATCAATTTCTTTAAAACAAAATCTGCTGCTTTTTCAGCAGCTTTTAAATAGAACGGTTCTTGCAAAACAGAAGCTCCTTTAGCCATTGCGGCAATCATTAAACCGTTCCAATCTGTTAGAATTTTATCATCTTTCAATGGGTGAATCCGTTTTTCCCTTTCTTCCATAAGTGTGATTCTAGTATTTTCAATAAATCCAATCAGATTTTTTTCACTTAAATTTAATGACCTACTGATTTCTTTTTTAGAGCCTTTGTGGTGTAAAATATTCTTTCCGTTATACTGATGTGTTGCTTCATCACGAAAATTCCCATTTTCATTCATATTGTACAGTGAAATAAATTTATCTCCCTGTTCCTCTCCCAGTATAGATTTAATTTCCTGAACAGTCCATAGATAAAATAGTCCCTCCTCCCCCTCGCTGTCAGCGTCTTCAGCGGAGTAAAATCCTCCCTCAGGGCTGGTCATATCTCTTAAAACATATGTAAATATTTCACGTGCAGTTTCAGCGTAAAACTCATTTTTTGTAACCTGATAAGTTTCTAGATAAGCCATTGCCAGCATTGCCTGATCATAAAGCATTTTCTCAAAATGAGGTACAAGCCAGTGTTTATCTGTAGAATAACGATGAAATCCAAACCCAATATGGTCCCAAATTCCACCTTGTCTCATGTGTTGTAGTGTATTCTCAACCATTTGGAGAGGAGCTTTATCTTTGGTCTCATGGTAATATCTCAGTAAAAATATAAAATCCTGAGGAGAAGGAAATTTGGGAGCGGTACTGAATCCTCCAAACTCGTGATCATATCTTTGCTGAAATTGGGTAAACCCGTCATTCAAAATAGATTGATCAGGGAAATCTCCGATAGTCTTGGTATTGGTTTGTTCCAGGTAGTCTTTTATTTTAGATATATTACCAGAAAGTTTTTCTCTATCGTTTTGCCAATTACTGACAATTGCAGGTAGTAGCTGCATCATACCTGGTCGATTACCTCTTCCGTGTTTTGGAAAATAGGTTCCTGAAAAAAATGGTTCTTTGTTAGGTGTCATAATAATTGTCAGAGGCCAACCACCCCTTCCGGTCATTGCTTGACAGACAGACATGTACACATGATCAATTTCAGGACGCTCTTCTCGGTCAACCTTTACAGAGATAAAATGTTTATTCATAAGGTTTGCCACTTCCTCATCCTCAAAAGATTCATGCTCCATAACGTGGCACCAGTGACATGTGGAATATCCAATGGATAGGAATATTGGTTTGTCCTGGTTGTGAGCTTCCTGAAAAGCTTCCTCACCCCAAGGGTACCAGTCTACTGGATTGGTTGCATGCTGTAATAGATAAGGACTTTTTTCTTTAGAAAGCCGATTCATTTTGGAACTATTCTGTAAGGTTTTAACTTCAATTCCGTTTGAAGATTTAGTATTTGTTTTTTCTGTACATCCATAAAAAATAAAGAAAAATATTAGAAATTTGAATAATAAACATAGTTGACGTTGGAATTTGGGGTAAATCGGGTTAATTTTACAATTCAAGATGAAAATATCTCCGGCTAAAACTATATCAATTGTGGGATTAATTGTAATCTTTTTTATTTTGGTTATTATGTATAATGGTGATGAAAAGAAATTTGGGAAAATAAGAGAATCATATCTAGATTGGTATTTCCGAGCAAATCCTGTTACCGCTACCTGGATTGGTATCCATACATATGACTCTAAACTTCCTTTAAACCGAAAGGAAGATTATCTCAAAGAAAAATCTATAACCCAATCTTTTCTCACCCAATTAAGAAATATAAATCCGAATTTTTTAAATTTGGATGACCAGGTAGATTATGATTTAATGGTTCACTCTTTGAATGAAACATTGTTCTATTTGAGTGAAATTAAGAGCCATACCTGGGATCCAACTGGACCTGTTTGGACTCTTGGTTCAGGATATGAAACTCTAATGGGGTATAATTTCTCTCCGAAGGATAAAAGGGCCAAGAGTTTAAGTGGAAGAATTCAAGAGACATCTTTATTTCTTGAAAATGCTGAGAAATTACTTGACGAAATGCCTAAACCTCATCTTGAAACAGCCATCAATCAATGTGAGGGCCTTATAAGCGTTATGGAGGAAGATTTATTATTATTTGTTGAAGATCTGGACTCAACCCTTTCAAAAGATTTAATTAAATCTGGGAAAAGTGCATCTAATGCCATAAAAAAATATCAATCATTTTTGGAAAAGAAACTTGATACTGGACCTCACAGAAATTTTAGATTAGGTGAAAGTTTGTACAATAAATTACTTCCCTACACTTTGAATGAAGGCATCTCTGCGGAGGAGGTCTTAAATCGTGCTCATTTAGAGTTGAGGTCAGTTCAGATGGAGATGCTAGATTTAGCAGTTCCACTGCACAAAAAGCTCTTTAAAGCCAAGTCAAAAATTGAATCACACGATGACCAGCTCTTTGTGATTGAAAAAGTATTGAATAAGATAGCTGATGACCATGTTGAGCGACACGAAGTAGTAAAAAATGCACGGGAAACTATTGATGAATTAAACCAGTTTATATTGGAGAAGGATTTGTTAACCCTAGACCCATCCAAACCCCTTGAGATCAGAGAAACACCTGAGTATCAGCGTGGATTTTCTATAGCCTCACTTCAGGCTCCTGGACCATTAGAGGATAATCTTAAAACATATTACAATGTGTCTCCTATCCCTGAAGATTGGTCTGAAAAACAAGCAGAATCATTCCTAAGAGAATATAATCGGATTTCTGTGAAAATATTATCTATACATGAAGCACTCCCGGGGCACTATGTACAGCTATACTATGCAAATAGACACCCATCAATTATTCGATCTATTTTGGGAAGTGGAGTAATGATTGAAGGTTGGGCACATTATACGGAGGGGATGATGATCGATGAAGGGTTTGGAAATGGTGACCCTAGGTATAGTTTGGTACAGATGAAGTGGAAGCTGAGGGGAATCGCAAATGCAATCATTGACCAAAAAATTCACGCTGGCACAATGACAGAAGAGGAAGCTATAGAGCTTATGGTGGATGAGACATTTCAAGAGGAAGCGGAGGCCTCTGCAAAATGGAGGAGAGCGCAGTTATCATTTGGCCAGCTATCTACTTATTTTGTAGGGAGTGAACTTATGTTAGATTTGAAACGAGACATTGAACAAGAAAAGGGCAGTAATTTTAACCTGAAAGATTTCCATGAAGAATTGCTCTCACATGGGTCAGTCCCCATCCGCCATCTGCGGCGGCTGATGCTAGACTAATTTTATTTACTAAAATATTCTTAAGAATTTGATTTATTTAATTACTATATCAGTTTATTTAATAATCCTTATTGGAATAGGATTATACAAAGCAGGTAAAATTAAAACTCAAGCAGACTTTGCGATAGCAGGGAGAAGCCTTACTCCCTGGGTGCTGGTTGGAACTATGCTTGCAACTTGGATTGGGACCGGATCTATTTTAGGAAATGCAGGCAAAACATATTCAACAGGAATGGCTGCACTTATTCTCCCCATTGGAAGTGTTTTTGGAATTTTTCTTTTGACTAAAATTGCAGGTAAGGTTCGTTCTTACAAAAAATTTACTGTACCTGAAATTATTGGCGATCGCTATGGGTCTACTGCAAGAATATTGAGTGTCATTGCTTTGGTAATGGCTTATATGGTTATAGTCAGTTATCAATATAATGCAGGGGGAGCAGTGTTACATACAATCCTCACAGATAAAACTGGAACAAGTCTTATCAGTTTGGAAACAGCTACAATAATAGCTGCAATTTTTATTATTACCTACACTATGTTGGCTGGTTTGTACAGTGTTGCTTATACCGATGTGGGCAATGGAATTATCATGTCTATATCTCTATTGATTGCATTTCCGATCTTGTGGGTCAAGGCAGGAGGAATGTCTGGTATGGAATATGCATTTCAGGCAATGGAGAAACCAGATCACATGAAATTTTTTGGTGTCTATTCATTCATGGATATTATTAATTTTTGTTTGCCAGGGTTTTTACTAGTACTAGGTGATGCAAACATGTATCAACGATTTTTTGCAAGTAGAGATGAAAAAGGTGCAACCCAAGCTACGACAATTTTAATTGCAGCGGTTTTGCTAGTTGAGTTGTTAATTATTGCAACTGCCTGGGTGAGTTCCAGTATGATTCCCGATGCAGAGGTAGGAAAACATGTTCTAATTTATTCGGCCCACAGGTTTCTTCCGCCTTTTGTTGGAGCTATTATGATGACAACTATCGTGGGAATCATAATTTCCACAGCAGACTCCTACCTTTTGGTTCCGGCAACAACCTTAATGCGAGATATTTATCAAAAACATATTGATACTAGGGTAAACGAAAAAAAGATTGTTTTATTGAGCAGGATGCTTGTCCTTGGATTAGGAATAATTGCTTATTTTGTATCCATTGGGTTTTCAAAATCATCTGGTTTTTTTGAAAGAGCTTTGTATGCTTATACGATTTATGGCGCTGCCATCACTCCTGCGCTGGTAGCTGCTTTATTTTGGAAAAACGTTTCCAGAGCTGGAGCGGTACTTTCAATCTCTTCCGGCGTTGTTACAACCTTAGTATGGAAAGAGGTCAATTTTGTCCAGCAGCTTGTTCCAGGATATTTATATGGTAATGTGGATGAAGTTTTACCAGCTATCTCTATTTCAATCCTCGCATTGTTTTTTGGTAGCAAGTTCTTTCCAGATAAAAAGTAATATCATTGTTTTGCAATTAAATAAAGAACCTACTTTTCAAGATGTTAAAAATTCTTCAAACAGGATTGCATCTTTCGTCCACAATACACCGGTTCTAGCCAGCCGTTCAATCGATTCAAAGGTTAACGGAGAAATTTATTTCAAGTGTGAAAATTTTCAAAAGACAGGCTCCTTTAAAATGCGGGGAGCATCCAATGCTGTTTTATCTCTAACGGAAGAAGAAAAAAAATATGGGGTAGTTACAGTATCTTCAGGAAATCATGGCGCAGCGTTAGCTCATGCTGCAACAATGAATAAAATCGAATCTTACGTTGTAACACCAAAATCTACCAATCCTGTAAAAATACAAGCTATGAAGCAGTATGGTGCTGAACTTATTTTTTGTGATTCAACAATTGAGAGTCGGGAGTCTACTTTTCAAAAAATACAAAAAGAAACCGGAGCTGCCCCCATCCATCCGTTTAATGATTATAGGGTTATTGCAGGGGCAGGGACAGCTGCGCTAGAGTTATTGGATAAAATCAATGAATTAGATATTATACTTGTCCCTGTTGGAGGTGGAGGATTAGTAAGCGGAACTGGGATTGTGGGCTCACACTTAATTTCAAAATTTAAACTGATAGGAGTGGAAGCAGATATAGCCGACTATGGAAGACAATCTTTATTAAATGGTAAAATAATCCCGTCTGATTATCCTGATACTTTGGCTGATGGTTTACGGGCAACGGTGGGAAAAATTACCTTTCCAATTATACGAAAACATATCAGTGAAATACTTACCGTTTCTGAAGATGAAATTATGCAGTCCATGAGATTTATCTGGGAAAGAGTAAAAATAATTGTTGAACCTTCATCCGCTGTTACTCTGGCTGCAATATTCAAATATTCTGAGAAATTTTCAGGTAAAAAAACAGGTGTGATACTATCAGGGGGCAACGTAGATTTATCTCAAATCAAATGGTAGTTTTCGGCTTTAAATGAAATTCATAAATCGCAATTTACTTTTTATAATTTTTACATCATTATTGTTATCACAGCAAATATCTGCTCCAATTACTATCGATGGACAGTTTGAAGACTGGGATTTGGTTAATATAGCATATGCAGATGAGGTTGGTGGTGAGAGTGAGGAGGATTTTGAAATTATTAAGATTTCCAATGATAATAATTTTCTATTTTTCTATTTGGAATTTGGAAATGATGAAGTTTTAATGCAGGATTGGAACGAAATTCATCTGTTTATAGATGCAGATTCAAATTCAGAGACCGGGGATCTAGTTCACGGAATCGGTGCGGAGTTAGACTGGTGTTTTGGATGCAAAAGCGGACAATTTTACCATATGGATGGTATAACCGAAATTTATCAAAATGATCTCACCTTAAGAATTGCACCTACTATTACCGGAACAAAATTTGAATTTGCTATACACCGTGAGAGCAATTTTTTAATAATGGATGGCACACAAGAGGCAACAAATATCAAACTTGTTTTTCGGGGAAGTGGAGAAAGCCCCGACCTCTTACCAAACCATTCGGGGGGGGTTGAATATGAATTTGATTCTACACCAGTGCCATCACCCGAAATGATTACAATTGAAAAAAATGAAACTGAGCATTTAAGAATTCTTTCATACAATGTTTGGAGTGATGGATTATTTAATTCGGAACGTCAACCGAGATTTGAACGGATTATCAGCGCTCTTGAGCCAGATATAATGGGATTTCAAGAAGCATATGATGACAATGATATTGAAGCACTATTTGAAGATTGGCTTCCGGGAGTGAACTGGCATGTGAGTAACGAATGGAATGGAAACTATGTTGTATCTAGATATCCAATTTTATATCAGGCAAATCATTCATGGAAGTCCATGGGGGTTTTGTTAGACACGGAAGATGTTATAGGGACACCATTGTTTTTTATTAATTCACATTTTAGCTGCTGTGGTAATAATGATGATAGACAGGAGCAAGTGGATGAACTAATGGGATTTTTGAGAGATTTAAGAAATGGTTTAGGTCCCTTTACTCTAGAAGAGGGAACTCCGATTGTTCATGTGGGAGATTACAACTTGGTTGGGTACAGACAGCAATTAAGGACACTAACCGATGGTGATATTGTTGACGAAGCCTCTCATGGCATTGATTTTTCACCAGACTGGGATAATACCTCTCTATCTGATCTGTTCTCCCGTCACACTCATATTCGTATGGGATATACCTGGAGAAAAGATAACAGTGATTGGAATCCAGGGAAATTAGATTATATTCTTTATACAGACTCTGTTTTGGAACCTAAAAAACATTTTGTATTAAACACTATGTCTATGCCGGAAGAGGATTTATCGTTATACAATCTGGAATTAGAAGACACAGATCAAGCTTCAGATCACCTCCCGCGAGTCGCGGATTTTACTATAGCAATTGCTGACACCTCACTATCATTAGGGTTTTTATCTGGGTGGAATTTAGTTGGGGTCCCATTGAATGTAGTTGACAATCATTACTTAACTCTTTTCCCCAGTGCAACGGATGGTACTTTATATAGTTTTAATTTAACTTATCATATCTCAATGAATTTAAACGCTGGTGAAGGATATTGGCTCTACTTTGAAACTGCTGGCGAAACTCTTATTAATGGTTTGGTAATCAATGAATTAGTAATAAATGTCAATCATGGTTGGAATTTAATTTCTGGGATAACTAATTCGATTCAGGTGAATGATATTGATGATCCAAATGAGCTCATTGTAGCTGGAACGGTCTTTACTTTTGATGATGTATATATAAATGCATCTATTATTGAACCCGGGAAAGCATATTGGCTGTATTCCACCGGTAGCGGAATTCTGACCATTTTTAATAGTGAGTAATATTTTTTGAATGAGACCCTAAGCATATATATGGAATTAAATTCAATGATTATTGGTCTAATCCTTAAGATATAAAATCACTTATCATGAAATCCAGGTTTTTAATTTTTACACTGTTTGCTTCGAATGTTTTTTCTCAGTCATGGAATACTACCTTAATCGGGCAACTGGATTATCCGCAGTTTGTTAATGATGTGTGGGGGTACAAAGCTGAAAACGGAAAAGAATATGCTCTGGTAGGGACCTCATTAGGGACCTCAATTGTTGATGTGACCACAAATCCATTTCAGCCTGTGCAGGTGGGATTTATTCCTGGAGAAGAGTCTACCTGGAGGGATATTAAGTTTTATAACAATCATATGTACATCAGTACAGAGGCAGAAATGGGTATTCAAGTAGCTGATATTACCGACCCTGAAAGTCCTGAGCTTGTGTATGAGTGGGAGGGCATATCTCGTGCCCATAATTTATTTCAGGCAGACGGTTATTTATATGTGGTTGGAGCAGATGAAGGGGAAGATATGGAAATTTTGGATTTATCCAATCCTGCTGAGCCTGCGAGAGTTGGAGGATGGTCAGGAGAATACCTTCATGATGTCTATGTTAGAGATAACTATGCCTATGGTTGCGGAATTTATTCTAGTACCATGTATATCATAGATGTATCTGATAAGTCAAATCCTTTTACTGTTACCAGCTGGTCATATCCGGGGTCAGCCCATGCCGCTTGGCTAACAGAAGATGGTGAGTATCTCATCTCTGGTGATGAGACATCAGGAGGAAATATTAAAATATGGGATATCAGTGATTTTGATAATATAAATATGGTTTCAGAATGGACCCCTGAAGGAGGGGAAGAGAAATCTGCTCACAACGTCTTTGTTAGGGGTGATTATCTTTATATCAGCTATTATGTTTTCGGTTTACAAATTCTGAATATTTCAGATCCAGCTAACCCAGAGTTAGCAGGATATTATGATACATATCCCGGAGAGGATGGGTTATATGAAGGGAATTGGGGTGTTTATCCATATGCAGAGAGCTGTCATTCTTATGTCTCAGATATGGAGGCAGGGCTGGTTCTTGTAGATTTTGATGGGTGTGTGAATCCAGATCCGGACCTTAGCTTCTCCCCCAGTAACTTCTCTGTTTCTGCATCTCAGGGGGAAACAGTATCAGAGGTTATAACAATTAATAATACTGGTGATGATGGATCGACCTTGTTTTTCAGGGTTGAGACAATGGGATCATCATCTTTTGAAAATCCGGGAGGAGAACCGGATAGCTTTGGCTATGAATGGAGTGACTCAGATCTGGAAACGGAAATCAATTATAATTGGATTGATATTGAAGGACATATAAATACAGATGAAATATATTTCCCTACGAATGATGAAGCAGGTCCTCCGATCAATTTACCTTTTGCCTTTCCATTTTACGGAATCAACTATTCATTTTTTATCGTTAATCCAAACGGCTGGGTTGGCTTTGGAAGCGATAATAATGAGTGGAACAATTTTGCAATTCCATCTCCAGATGCTCCAGGTCCTGCTATTTTTGCACTGTGGGATGATTTAAACCCTGTAAATGAAGAGTGTAATGAATATTGTTCCGGCGATGTATACGTGAATTCAAATGAAACTAGAACGGTTATCTGGTTTAATGATATTGCACAATGGTTTTCAGGTGACCTGGAAGCATTTTTTGATTTTCAGATTGTTTTATACAGCAATGGTAAAATAAATGTGAACTACAGGTCTATTAGTGGAGCACCCTCTGCTACAATAGGAATGCAAAACCAAGATGGTACTGATGGGCTCCTTGTTAGCTATCTGGAAGATTATATTCATGATTTTCTGACCCTTGAGTTTAATATGGGGGAAATCCCAAGCTGGATAAGCTTCAACGATGGAGAAAATGAAGGGCAGTTAATCCCCGGGGAATCAGAGGGTGTTTATTTTCAAATAAATACCGGTCAGCTTGACCCAGGTGTATATTCTGCAGAATTAAAAATTCTGAATAACGCCCTACCATCTGTGGTTGTCCCTGTGAATTTGGACGTGCTGGCCCCCAGTGAAGATGTAACAATAGTGATCCCACATTTAAGTGATTGGAATCTTGTTGGTCTCCCTCTTATTAGTGTTAACTCCCACTATAATAATATATTCCCCACAAGTATATCTGGCTCATGCTATGAGTTTAATGAGGAATATATTCAGGCAGATAATTTGGAAATGGGTAAGGGTTACTGGCTAAGATTTGGAGAATCAGGCAGTGATGATGTTACAGGTACAGGTGTCAATGAGTTAGTTGTTGATATATCGGAAGGGTGGAATCTAATTTCCGGGACAACTGATCTTGTGGTTTTAAATAACGGGCTTTTCGATCCCGCTGGTCTCTTGGTCCCAGGGACCTTTTATGGGTTTAATGGAAATTACCAGAATATATCTGTTCTTGAACCGGGTGAGGGCTACTGGGTAAGAGCATTTGATGAGGGAGAGATCATCCTTTCTTCAACCACACCTTTATCAGACAAACCAATTATAGACCTTAACTCTAAACAGTACAACACTCTTGCATTTGGAAACCAAACATTATATTTTGGAGCGGATGAACTGAAAGGAGATTTGCTGAGCTATAGTCTTCCTCCAAAACCTCCAACAGGAGGGAAAGACATCCGGTTTATGGGAGACACTAAACTTTGTGGTAGTAGTGAATGTTACATAGAAGTGATGAATCCATCATCAGCTTTAAAATTAACCTATACTCTACAATCATTTAATGATAATAGTTCATCTATAAAATCACAAGATTGGGTCTTGGTAAATGAAAACACCAAGGAAGAAATTGACTTGATTGGTAAAGGGAAAATTGAAATTGAGGGAGATATATCAGAGCTGACTTTAAAAAAATCTAAATCTACTCAAATATCCAAAGAATTTGTTATTTCACCAGCTTTTCCTAACCCATTCAATCCGGTAACAGTGATTCAAATATCAATCCCAGAGTTGACCCATATGAAAATTAATATTTATGATGTCCGGGGACGTTTAGTTGAAAAACTAATAGATGATAATTTGGATTCAGGGCTCCACAATATTAAATGGAATGCAAGTGATGTGTCCAGCGGGATGTATTTTCTTCAGTTAGATACAGATAGTTATAATAAAGTTGAAAAATTAATGTTAATTAAATAATTTTAGATTTTTTTTGAATAGTCAAGACTAAATGGGACTGGCTTAAACCCAAGTGCTACATTAATCTTATACATAGGGTTATTTTCTTCATTATCTGTTCTAATCTCTGTCACACCTTTTTCTAATAGCTTTTCAATAGCTTTTATTTTAAGGGCAGTTGCAACCCCTTTTCTCCGAAACTCTTTTAATACCCCAATAGAACCTGTCCATCCTTTATGAGGCTCAGATTTAGGGTAGACATGTATATCAGTTGCACCTAAATACTTATTATTTTTAATAGCGATAAGATGAATACCATAGGAGTTTTTATAGAAATCGTGGCAAAGTTTCAACCAGTGTTTAAAAGGCATTCTTGTATGTGAAATATCATCAGGTATTGGAATATCTTGTTCTGTTATCCATTCTAATTCTTCTAGCTTTTTAAAATGATTTGGAAATTTTTTAATATCTGATGCTATCTCTTCTTTAGAGTCATAAAACTTTATATCTTCTGATTCTAATTTTTTAATTAATGGATAATATTTCCTAACATCAACCTTTCTAAGGTCACATGAATATTCTCTATTGGTTTGAACAAGCTTAAAGCCTTCTTTAATTAGCAACTTTTTATGTTCTTTATAATTAGGATGTTCATAAATACTTGTATGTACCATATTACAATTAAATTTTTTAACTTTTTCTAACATTTTACTATATAGTAAATATCTATAACCTTTGTGGTTGTATGCTGGATCTAAATTTAATGTATAAAAAAAAGTTCTATTATTTTCATCTCTTCCTTGGCTGTAGTAAATAGCACCAATTAATATGTTTTTATCATAAAGAAGTAACCTATCACGAATTATACTCTTATCTCTTATTTGCCAACTATTTTTATCATCATCTGGATGATCTATAGAATCATGATTAACAAGGTTATCTATTCTTGCTAATTCTACAAATTCTTTATCAGTTTCAGTAAATATTTTTATTTCGATCATATTATTTTCAATATAATTTATACTTAATAATAAATATTTTACAACATGGTCCGTACACTCTCGTAATAAATAGCCCTCCTTTTTGAGGCTATTAATTAGACTGATAGTATTTGTCTAATCAGACATTCAAAATTACATTAACTATATGCAATTACTATCAAAAGGATGGATTTGGTTCCTCGGACCAATTTTTTTATCAAGTTATTCCTTTTCCGATTCTCCGAATTGGACTGTGAATCCATCAGATTATGAGTTTACCGCCTCTATGACGGGTGTTCTAATTTTTAATGATGTAGAGTCATTTGACAGTCAGGATATCATTGCCGC